>BNJU01004875.1_pt1 | contig 206151 bp, 332 predicted proteins | sample 8539281 | NCBI WGS metagenome assembly BNJU01 (sample SAMD00202456, study PRJDB9452) | human saliva metagenome | isolation source: human saliva | place: Japan | reverse complement strand
GAAGTTGTCGCATTGTTAGGGGTTTATAGCTATGAGATATCAAACAGTGTTGAAACTCATCAGATAACTTAGCTATATCTGCTTCTTCCCCTGCATCTAATTGGCGTCGCATTGGATATTAGTTTAAAACATTCTTCATTTTTCATCACTTCAGAATTCTTAAAACTTCTTCCAAGTAGTATTTTAAATTCCTGTTATTCATGAAAATGTTCACTTATGTGTATGAAATCTTACACCATCAAATGGCAATTTTATGTATTACATATATGTCGTTTGATAATCCATAAATCTTCTAGTAATTCCAATGAATATAGCATTATTGAAAAATACAAAACAAATTTGGCTAACCTAAAAAGTTGGTTTCAAAAGAGTTCATTAACACAAAAGGCAGAAAATGAACCTCCTAGTTTTCAACAGTAGATTATGGTTCAGGAACTATGGGACTATAGTTAATCCAGCCATTGACAATGACTTTTCTCATGCTCAAATTTTTGCTAGATTTGATTCAACATTTAGAGTCCATCATAACAGTACATTCTCCATTTCCCCATATTAACACTTTCTTTCCCCCTTCAATACTCTACAGCATTTCAGAGTTCAGTACTTCAAATCTTTCTATTATTTTTATATTCATCATAATACCTATTTTTTGCCCACTTTGTTCTATTTCACACCTAATAAACTTGGCATAACATTTTTATCCTTGTAGTCGTCCGAAACTTTAACAAACAGATCCTAAAATAACGAATCACTGAACTTTTTCTGGCAATCGTTCCATTTTTTTGACAAAATATTACATAAAAATCATCTGTCACATGGTAAAACCTGAGGTAAAATATGTAGACAAGCAAGCATCACTATAGCTGACAAAGTAATAGCAGATAATATCAAAGTAACTTTATTATTGCTCTTAATATTTTTTATACAGACAAAGTATAGACTGAACTCACTGCATAAGTTACAAACAACGTATAAAGCTGCTTCCAAATCATGTGAGAATAATCTAACAGCAAAGCTCCTACCGCTTCGTCAAAATGGCAATTGTAATTTTTTTTAAATAGGTCATTATGTCCATCCCTTTAATACAAAGTATTTAGAATTTAATACATCAAATTTTTGATATTTATATTTATTATGAATACTTTTATTATAAATATCAACCTTTCATACCAATAAAAATTACTTTAAATAGCAATTTAATATCTTAATACAAAATTTACTTTATTATATGTACAATCAACTTAACAAACATGAACTTGTCACACCCTAATGATTATTGAGAAAATATGACAACAAATCAAGTCCAAAGAAATCACCTTTTAAGTTATTCTCATTTGTAAATTAACGAGGAACACTATACCTAAGCTATAGCTCCAGCTCCCCAACACGCCACATAAACAGCATACAAAGACTCAGCTACAACAAACATACACCTCTGTTCTCCACCAGCTAAAAAGGAAAACCAATTTTTCCTCCACCAACTAATTTAGAAAGGATCTGATAGCTCATTTACAACTCTCACCCTTTAGATTTAACATAAAATTCTCCCTTCATTTTAATATTATTCTAAAACACAAAAATAAACCAACGGTATAAAATACAACAATAATATGACACAGAGGACAAAATAGAATATCCGAGAAGAAAATTTATAACCAACAAATAATTACAAACAGACATCGGTAATGTTTTAACAAACTTTTGTATAAACCAAAAGTTTTGATAGCAATTTGAGGTTCATTCTGTTTGTATGCAAAATAATGAATTAATATTTCTATACCAACCAGAAAGACTAAGTTTAGTATAACCGCTCTAATCTCAAAATACATTCCTACCATAAATTAATATAATAGATATCAGCAGAAATTATTACCCTGTATTCTTCCCAATATTTGTTCCTTTTAACCTCCTTAATGATCGAATAATTCAAAGCCCTTGCAAGAACAACACTGTTCCCTAAAACAGCACCCACACAGTTCCAACTCCAGGAAAAACACTACCTATCGTTCCACCTGCTACTGTGCAAACAGCCAATGCCTGTGCTGCTTCCAGCCCTATTTTCCCCCTTCAACACTCTCCCAGCATTTCAGAGTCAGTACTCCAAATTTTCGAGTGATTGCATTCATGATGAATACCTCCTTTATTTTCATATTTTGTCCCAATGCAACCTGACAAATCTAGTATAGATATAAATATATTTTATAAATTACAAATCCTGAATGCAGACTTCACATCCTGAATGTATTTTAACCACTACGACACAAGCCATCATTTCAGATCTCAACGAAATCTTTATAAAATTTGTAGAATAAGAATAATGCTACCACAAAATAGGAGATACAGATGAAAGAAATTAGCATTTCACCATTTTATAATACTTTTACTCATTTTACTGGCAGGTCTTCCAGAAACTTAGCCTTCATATTGCTATTTTGTTTCAGGAATTTCACACAGTTAAAAGGTGTTATTCAAGAGATATTAATGCTGTCTTCATCCTTTACTCTGAAACGAGCAGATTTATCCTACTTTAAAATGAAGAAATCCACAAACGCGACATCGCAGCTTTTCTACTTACTGTTCATCTTTTTCTTACTGGCAGACATAAGAAAACTTGTACAATATAATAAGCGCGAACGACCATGAATACCAAAACTTTACAGTGTCAGTATCTGGAGGAGAAAATTTTGATATTTGTAGTATTCTCAACGGTATTGATTAGTCCAATTATAAGAACTATCGAGGACATGTCATGTCTCGGTTTTTACCAATTCAACCATTATTTAGACGTCTGCTTTCCAAGGAGTCTATTACGTTAGGACACATGATCTTACTCAGAGAGACCAACAATCTCGCTTTTACTTTTTAAGTGATTGGCATTATTCTATTTACCGCTTAAAGTCAAAACATCCGACTTCAGATCTTCATAATGTAGAATTTATACCATACCCCCATCTAAGTATATCCTTTATAATTGGATTTATTTACCTTTTTTAGTATAAAAAACAAACTGAACTATAAATGTTAACAGATTTTATTTTAACTAACGAATATTATATTTTGTTCTTGTGAACCTCCAACTTTTTATAATAAATAATAGAATTACACATAATTTCTTACATTATCAATCGAAACATTATAAATGAATATTTTATTTTAGCATGATCTTACTCAACAACATTATATGGAGACTATTGTTAAAGAAATTATCGAAAAAACATCACCAATATCACCATTTGAAGTTTTTGGAAAACCAAACAACAGCCAATCTGATAGTAAACATCATTTTCTTTAGACATTGAAACAAAACTGAAGAAAAAGGCCCAGATTCACAAAAAAATACGCTATAGATCCTATGCCATCATTGTTCAACCAGTTTGAATTGATGCCTACAGCGTTTAACGCAACTCGGCGCCCTTGACTATCTTGACAAACCGTTATCAAAAAAATCTTAAAAACGGATCGAAACTGCACTGCCACACTGAAAAACCTAACAGCAAAGGCCTGACAGACGATCTCTCTCTTAAAACACCTCACACACAACAAGTGCCATTTAAGATATTCTCATATTGAAACTTTCGTCCTCACTGTTTACACACCAGAGGACGTAACGGAATTCACCGCCAATATTCAGATATAAAAAAGAAAACTATTCTAACAATGCCATCGCCCTTGTTGTTAAATCCGCTAACGTCCATCAAGTGGATAAAGCAAACCATATTCACCAGAACGGTGCTACTATCTGTTTCTAGATCAAAATAAAGGTTAATAAAGCTATTGCAGCCCTGCACCGGCGGAACAATATTATATACTATTGCCAACTTTTAATATATCAGAGATGGTCAGTACCTATTTATTCATTAATCATGAAGGAGTTCAATATACAACCCATATTTCTGTCCAGGTACCCGTAGCATAGTGTGGAAGTTGTTAGGTATATAATATTAGGTACTCATTATAGGTATTTTGTTAATGTTCACCCTGAAATTTTATAAATTATTTAATCATCCAATTTATTTTATTGTGATTTTCGTGACACTTGGGAAAGAAGGAAGCACTACCTTAAAAAATATTTTAAGTAATTTTTTCCACATTAATTAATATTTTACATCTTTAATAGGAATTTTTATTCTTCCTTGTTTTGGAGTTTAGTGGTAACATACCAAATGCTAGCTTACTGGGAAATAGACTTCTCATTTTTACATCAGTGATAGCATTTGTATTTCTAAAAGGAAATCAATATCGCTCTATGTTGAAGTGGACCAATCTATAAATTATAAAGACAAAGTAATTTTGTTATTACAAATGTGAGTATGGTATTGTACTATATCATCTTCCAACTATTATGTATATAGAATACGCTACTAAATTTACAACAACTCTTTGGTTAGAGAAGCATTATTATTATTTATCTAGTATCTTTTGATTATTACTAACTGACTGGACCTTCATTTACGGGAGAGAATCCATTTAATGCTTCAAAAATGCCATAGTTAAAAACTTGAAAACTATGTCACATTGAGGAATTGTACACAGTTCGAGCTACATGATTACGCAAATATTTTTAACAACCTTGAAATTAGGAATTGAGCAAAATGATATAGGTATTGTAAAGAATGTTTATCATTCTGTTTTGAGATTCCAATAAGTTGCTTTCGCATCCCAGTATGATATTGGACGTTAGAACATATCAAACGATGCCTTAAAAAAGCCTCTGCTAGCTGCTAAATTTGCACAAGCTCAAGAGCATACCGTATCCGTTCTCACTGGAGGTTCCAGAAGATATTTGTCCGCAAGGAATGCAATTGAAGTTGACTTTATCACCATTGTTCCATTTTGTGTGATAATCGCGATTGAGAAGCTGCCGCTCCAACTATGACGATTAAGCTTGTGTTTTGTCGAAAACAAGCAGGTATTCTCCACTGAAAAATGCTATAGAAAGAAGAGCTATAGACACACAAGTCTTATATTTCCTTTTGATGCGGAGAGTTAGTTTCTAAAGGATCCAAGTGAGGAATTGGATTATCACGTCTTGTAGCAATTCTGGATCGATATCTCAAATGTTTCACTTCTGCTAGCACTAGCCAGAAATCACTGCTTTTCAGCACATCCTTGAGTGTTCATCTTGAATTTAGAGTTACACAAAGAATTGAATCGTACATACAACAACCTCACTCGCTTTGTTGCCCAATGAGGTTATTTATATTTCTTTAGCCTCATCGTATTATTTGAATCTCCCTTTGTTAAAACTATTATATCCTCTGAAAAATGTTTTAGCAAAGTCTTCCAACCAGCCGCCATCGACGACTTGTTCAAGTTCTTCTGACCTTGTGAGTGTACGAAAATGATCCAATGTTTGTGTCCATAATAGAACCTCCTGATACATGACTATTGCAACCCGACTTGTTAACAATCAATTCGTTAACCTTAAATGGTAGTGATTTTGTCCTGCAAATGGTCATACTCGACATTATTCAACAATTTATCTTTTTATAGTAATTAAAGAATGATTTTTCGCAATGACAATGGTGACTCTTCCTTGTAGGCCATACTTGATAACTTGTCCATTAGACTTAGAAATCTTTAGCTTGGCAGTTACTTTAAAAAGGTTTCTGTTTTGAGCTTAGTAGCGAAGTATCAATTTTATTGATATTTCCGATAATGGTGATGGACTGTTTCCAACTCTAAAGCCAGACTTATAGTTTGTCCTGATCATATAGCTGAAGGTACATAATATGATATGACTTCGTTTGTTTTGGTGATATTCGATCAGATTTGGGCAATTTCAGTTCCTTTAGGTAATAGTTGTTCCTTTAACCTTTTCACTAATATGCAGAACACCTGTTTCAGGAGCGACTCAATCTATTGTTTTTGAAGCTGTACATTTGCTTGATTCAATTGATTTTGTAAATCAGTGATTTGCGTGTTATGGGCGGGTGCTGCTAACCGTTGGTCAGCCGTTTGATAAATTGAGTGTGAGCACTTCAATTTTTGTAGAAAGACTATTGTCAAGTCGCCGCAGTTCCAGTACCAGCTTTTTGAATCTTTAGATTAGCATAGAAGATTTTAGGTTGATATATTGGTGTTAATTTGAGACAAATACTGATTTCGTGAGGGCGGCATCAGGATTAGCTTGATATTGTACATGTTGAATGTTGTTTTGATGTGGGATTACTTTGAGTAAATGCGAAGCATTCTCCTGGATGTGGCCTGATGCAGTCCACGATAATCATTTATCTGTTTTGTTAAATCATTGATTTGCTGATCAATCGCAGCAATTGATGTTGAGCCAAAGAAGCTGTTTTACCGACTCATGTATTGCTGAAAATTCCTAGTGATAGGTCTTGTGATTGTTTGATAAAAGTTACAGTATTGGCATAGCCAAATTCATCTTCACCCGAGAAAAGATTTGTCCCTTGATGCAAACTCGATTTGAGTGTTTCTCAACAGGCTTTTTGTCGTTGATAAGTTGCAAGTTGAGTTTTTAATAGCTGTTTGTTGAGAGACTCCATGCATATTGAATCAACAACTCTCCTTTACGACTCGCCTTAGTTTTTCAGCCAAATGTTAATCAAAACTCATTATTGTCTGCTTGATTGCATTACAGCAGTCGACTTTCGTTGCGTAATTTCACCGATAGATTTGATAGTCACCTCTTGACCAATAAAAGAAAAAGAACTAGAAATAGAACGAACACACCAAAGGAAGAATAAGAACAGTCGCAAAGGTTATGGTATTTCACGATAAAATTTCTGCACTCTTTTAAACAGATTAATTCATAATTCACTCTTTATTTATTAAATAAATGATGATAGTTTCCTTGTCTTTTCCATCAATTCATGCGTGGGATCCAGTTTTCAATAATCTGCCCTTTATCAAGAACAATAACCTGATTTTGTTCGCTTTTGAAATGCTGGACGATGAGCAACAAAAATAATCGTTTGTCTTTTAAACCCATCAGATTGTCAATGACCTTTTCTCAGTTAGAACATCCAATCCACTCGTCGCTTCGTCGTATAGCCAGAATTGCGACTATAAGAGGCGCGTGCGAGCAATCGTTGCTTTTTGTCCACCTGATAGACCAGCTCCATCGGACAACTCTCTGTTTGATATCCCATAGGCATTTGTTCAATATCCGAACGAATTTCGCACTTCACAAGGAATAATCTCTTTTTGAGATATTATTCATCCCTAATGTAAGATTTTCAAGATAGAACCACTAAAAATATAGGTTTGTTGTGGTAAATAATTGATATATTGACGAAGCGTCTTCTATCAATCATTTTGGCATTTTCATTGAGACGGATTTTGCTTTATAAGGCTCATGCAAATGAACCATCATTTTCTGGCAAGGTCTTTCCTGAACCACTGATGCCGACTCAAGCTCACCTTATTCCCGTTTTTATTGTTGTTAATATCCGATAACGTATCTCGTCCGAAGTCGTATTTATAGGAGACATTATGGAACGTAATATCACCAGTCAAGAAACCTTTTCTATAAGTGTTTGCTTAGTTTTTAAATTCAGACTCTACTGAATAAAACTCCTTATTCATCCGTTTGTAACAACTCCAGCCGACTGCAGCTTAGTTTGCAGATTAATAATACTTTCAAGAGAATTTCTGTAAAATAAGAAAGTAGAGCTGCAAATGTGATGAGCTGCCCAATTGAGATTTTTCAGATATAACCAAATGCGCACCGAGCTCACTAAAATAAGCACATTTAAAATTAATTGAAAGCCTTGTTTAAGAGTTGTTTGAAAAATAGAATATTTACTAGCGTAAAAGATTTATTCAAATATTTACAACTAGTTGTCTATCTTTTGTAACGAGCTTTCTGCTTGTTAAAAGATTTAATGGTTTCATCCATTAATATCTTCGATAATAGCAGAACTTACCATGGAATTGCTTTTGTATGACGTCATGATTCATCAAAAGGCTTTATAAAAGCAAAAATAATCACCGGTTAGATAGGAATAGTAAGCAGAGGGAGGAAGAAAGGTTATATCTGTACACATACCCCCTACTATTATCAAAATAGAAAGGTCAAGAAAGAGTGAAAGCATTGTGGTAGTATGAGCATCAATAATGGAATTAGCATCTGTAAACGAGAAATAATCTCCAGTGCGTCTCTGTAGCAGACATTGGTAATTCAAAATGTGTCGAATATATGATAAAATCACATCGATGGTCAGCCGCTGACTAAGTACAATCAATAAGTAACTCTGGAAAAACTCATCATTTGCTGCAAAATATAAGTAATAACTCAGACCAATAGACACTATTCCAAGAGTTGATCTCATTTGATTTGGAAATGTATTCATCTAAAAATTCCTGTAGGCAGTAAGATCCAACAATATTGATGAGTGTCACAAGCAAACTCAGCTAAAACAATATAGGTGACCAGCTATTTCTGGTTTAAAAATAAGAGGAATTAAGCTTATCAAACCATTTTTCTCTATCCTTATGTGGTTTATATTAGGTTCCAGAGCAAAAATAGCAACACCAGTCCATTCTGTTGCAAATGTTTCTTTTGAGATCTGGTTATTTTTACACTTGGGTCAGGATCTCCAACTAGCAGACCTTTTTCGTATTTTTATAGATAACATAATAATGTGAGCTATCTTTTTCTGAACATGAACGATAAAAGGATAGGGAATAGCTCATATCAAACAAAGACATATCCCTGAATCGGTCGTGTCTCACCTATTTCTTGCGCTGCTTGAACAATTCCAAGAGCCGTTGTCCCTTCTTTGTTTGTCTTTAGCAAGTTCTCTCAGATGTGCAAGAGAGTAGTCTGAACCATAGTATTTTGGTAAATGGAAGCAAGCGCAGCGACACCGCAATCTCTTTGCATCTATTTGAGGAAAACAAATGTTTTCAACATTCACAACAATGATTTCCTTTTCAAAAATAAACTCGGATTATTTTTACGTAGGTAATAGTAGACACGTAATTTGAGATAAACATCTATTAAAACATAACTTATCATCATACTAAAAGCCAAAAGCTGGTTAGTAGAATACTTAATATGGGAATAGAATGGATAAATAAATAGCTGAGTGATAAAAAGAATAAACAGCGCTGTAGCATTGCTATCTCCCCTAATTTTGAAATTTTTCTAGTCTTAATAGCACTGTGGCTGATGGACTGAAAAATTTATCTAAAATAATCATCTGATAGAATAAGCCCTTTCATCGTTATAATATGATTATCCCAAAATATTTTTAAATAAATTACAAAATTCTTAAACGGTATCTATAATGGCCTGAATGTTCAAAAATGCTGTTCAGGACATTATACATACTGTTCAGGATTTGCTCAGTTATCTTTCATTTTCTGATATGGTAGGATATAAGCTAGAGCAGAAAATAATGATTCAAATTCAACCTATTCTTTTTATTAGCTCTATTTCTCATTTTACGGCTTCCCCTCATCTTCGAACAATCCATCAATTTTTAAAATAAAGTTGCGATTGACGCATCCTCGCGCAACGAACTTTTCGCCTCGACTACTTATTTCGAGTATCAATCCAAATTTTTCTCATTTGAAGATGCCACCAAAAGAATTGAAACAACTCCGAAATATGATAAATGGGAAAAATTATCCTTATTGGAGAGCATATTGATTATGAACTGCTGTTTAGAAATCACTATCTTGTTTTCGGTGTCATTGATCGAACCAATGATCATTCTCTAAAAATTTCTCAAGGAGCAAATCTGTTTTATTTGGCTGGAATTTATAAGTAATTTTTATGATATATGATAGAGAAAAGACGAATCCTTTTCAGATTCGTCTTTTTCTATCTAACTTGTTATCTTATTTTTGCTGCTTTGTACAATTCATTGACCTTATTCCAGTTGATAACTGAAAAGAAAGCTTTAATGTAGTTCAAGGAACATTGCGATATTTCACATAGTAAGCATGCTCCCCAAACATCAATTCCCAAAATAGGTGTTTTTCCTTCAGAGATTGGCGTATCTTGGTTAGCAGTTGACATCACTTAGCTTACCTTCTTTGTTTACCACTAGCCAAGCTCCAGCCTGAACCGAAACGAGTTGTTGCAGCCGTTGTAAAGGCTGTTTGAAATCGTCAAATGAACCAAATGTTGCTTCAAGGTCTGCTGCTAATTCTGCTGATGGTGCTGTTTCTTCTGGTGTCATCAATTCCCAAAAAGACTATGATTCAAATGTCCACCACCATTATTAATAACTGCTTGACGAATATCGACTGGAAATAGACTCCACATCAGCTAAAAAGTTGTTCTAAATCCTTGCCGATTTCAGGATGTTTTTGCCAGTGCAGCATTCACGTTGGTTACATAGGTATTATGATGTTTGTCATGATGCAAATGCATAGTTTCTTCATCAATATATGGTTCCAAAGCATCATAAGCATAAGGTAGATCATGTAAAATAATTTGCCATTGTTTTGTTCCTCTTTTTCATCTTTTATATGAAAATGATAACGTAGACTCTACAAAAATTTTCAACTTATTTGCTTATAAGTTGTGGGTCATGATCTTTAACAAAGCCAAGTCAAAAAGTAACCTTTTTCGTAAACTCCTGATTTAATCTGATAATCTGTTTCAACTCAAGCTATGAGAGAGACTTTTGTAAAAATTTCCAAGGTAATGAGCGGACATCACGCAAGGCATATTTAATTTGGAAAAAGGATTCACCTTTCGTCCCAAATAACTAGACAAATCTACAATCTGGCTTTCATTACGTCCATTTTTCAAAGAGGATTTTCACTTGTGCAAATATACGAAACTGGCCCAACATAATCGCAATCAGCTTGATTTCATCTTCACCTTGCAAAGTCAACTCGTACCAAACTTCGTCGCTGTCCACCTTTTGATGCAAAAATCATCTGGGTAAGATCAAAATATTATCCTGTAAAGTTTTTGGAATTGCTTCAGCAATGTCTTCGCTTTGTAATCACGCCTTCTTTCTTATACTTTTTAAAAAAGCAATATTTTTGTTAATTTCTACAAATGAAAGCTCGGATTTAACAAGTACATCCTCGAAAACCTGTGGAGCTAAATTCTAATCCTTGATCTTGAGCTAGCTTACTAAAGTAGGTTCGTAATTTTGTTCTTAGGCTCAGTTGCTCTCAAAATTTTGCGCATCTCGCTTGAGCAATTTTACAATCTCGCCGTTTACTGTCTAACTTCCCTTCTGCAAAAATGACTAATTTTGTCGTATCTGCAGGATTTTCCAAATATTGCTCAAAAGATTTTAATTCCTCATCTGTCAAATAGCGCTTTTAGCCGTTGTTATGTCCAGAAGATGATCCAAAATAACGACTTTTCTCTTCGGAAAAGAAAGGCAAACTCACTAAATCGATCTCTACATCTGGATAAGCAGCTTTTTTCATATCGAAATAAGCTACATTTAAATCTAGCAACATCATATTCAATTTGATGCAAAAATTGCGATTTCATCCATTCAAATTGTCCTGTATCATCACCAGTCAAAATCGTCAAACCAGGTAGATTCGTCAGATTTACAGCTTTGCACCTTCAATCGCTAACACACGACCTCCTTTTTGTGAGCTTTATTTAACTCTTTGAAAAACAAGATAAATTGGTATCTCAAATCAACCTGTCCCTGTCCCATTCTGCTTGATTTTGCCAGCTTTCATCAGACCGCCTAAAGCTTTTTTTAAACTGTCCTTTGAAATGCCAAAGGCAGTCTTTATATCCTCTGGGGACGACTTATCATTCAAAGTCATAAAGCCTCCTTGACTTTCTAGGTATGTCAGAATCATTTTGAGCATCATTTTCCAGCATTTCAAAAAGAGCGAGGTTTGAGTGAAAGATTATGGGTACGATCAACTTCCTGAAAGCCAATCACCCGCATCATCTAGTACTTGACCGAGACGTGGCTCGGTATAACGTTCTGCTGGGGTGGATAAAGCTCAGCATATTGTTCTCGGCAGATAAACAAAGGTGCCAGAGAGTTTGAGTCGATAAACAATGGCTGGCCAATTTTGATTTTTGCATATTATTGTAGGCAGGACGAGCTAAGCGCTGAAAATCCTCCTGATAAGCCAAAAGTCCCCAGATTGGTCTTTTTATCAACATCTAGGCGAATATGTTGATCCCCTTTTTAGGCCAGAGTTCTTTTTATTTCGGCAAGATGTCCAGCGACACTACGATTTGCTTATCCGAAGTCCTGTGTCGACAAAGACCCCAGATCTTTGCGAACTTCTGTTACCATTCCCCCAACCAAAAAGTCGTCTGAGTTGCTGTGACTTGAGAGTCGTCAGGCGAAGTTTCTGTTTCATATCACTATAGACAAAAACCTTGACCGTTTCTCCTAGCTGATACTTACTTCTTCTTTAGCTAAAGCATAAGTCTGACCATCCTTTTTGAACAAAGTAAAAACGATCGTTTTCATCAGTTACTAGACCTGTTATAAATGTTGCAAGATTTGTATTCATTTTTTTCTTTCTATCATTTAAAGGAGCATTGCTCAGCTCCTTCAAAAAGAAACTCAGCTAGCCAAACTAACTGAGTTTTAGTTTTTCATTTTCAATCATGGAAAGAAACATCACACTTCAAGCAATTCTTTTTCCTTAATAGAAGTCATTTTCATCTACATGCTTAACAGCGTCATCCGTAACTTTTTGGATCTCTTTTTCAAGACCTTTCAATTCATCTTCTGTGATTTCTTTTTGCTTTTTTTCTTGTTTCTTCGCTTCATCCATAGCATCACGACGGATGTTACGGATCGCTACTTTAGCATTTTCACCCACTTTTTTCACTTCTTTTGCCAAGTCACGACGAGTTTCTTCTGTCAAAGCTGGGATAACCAAGCGGATAACAGATCCATCGTTGGCTGGAGTGATGCCAAGGTCAGAAGCATTGATGCTGTGCTCGATGTCTTTCAAAGATGATTTATCAAATGGTGTGATCAACAAGACACGCGCTTCTGGAATGGTGATAGATGCCAATTGGTTCAATGGTGTCTCTACTCCGTAGTATTCTACGAAAAATACGATCCAAAAGACTTGCATTTGCACGTCCAGCACGGATGCTACCAAATTCACGTCCCAAACTTTGGTGAGACTGAGTCATTCTTTCTTTTGCTTTTTCTACGATTGGGTTTGCCATAATCTTCCTCTATTTTCTATTATTTTTCTACGTTATTCGATACGGTTGTACCGATATTTTCACCAAAGACAACGCGTTTGATATTGCCTGGTTCATTCATATTAAAGACAACCAAGTCAATGTCGTTGTCCATGGAGAGAGTAGAGGCTGTTGAGTCCATGATGCGAAGACCTTTGTTGATCACATCACGGTGAGTCAATTCCTCAAATTTCACAGCTGAAGCATCTTTTTTCGGATCGGCATTGTAAACACCATCGACCCCATTTTTGGCCATGAGAATGGCATCTGCTTCAATCTCAGCTGCACGAAGGGCTGCGGTCGTATCTGTTGAGAAGTAAGGAGAACCGATCCCTGCACCAAAGATCACGATCCGATCTTTTTCAAGGTGACGAAGGGCACGACCACGGATATATGGTTCTGCAACTTGTTGCATAGCAATCGCAGTTTGAACACGGGTATCCACGCCAACTTGTTGAAGCGAATCAGCCATCACAAGAGCGTTCATGACAGTACCGAGCATACCTGTGTAGTCTGCTTGGACACGATCCATCCCTGCTTCAGCAGCAGGTTCTCCACGCCAAAGGTTTCCCCCTCCGATCACCAAGGCAATTTCAATTCCAAGTTCATGAACTTCCTTGATTTCTTGGGCCATATTTTGGACAGTTTTGATATCGATTCCGACACCACGTTCGCCAGCAAGAGCCTCACCAGATAGCTTGATTAAGATACGTTTATACTTAGGTTCTACCATTTTCTCTCTCCTTTTTTGATCTGTATTATTTTACCATAAATTACGTTTTTTATATAGTCATATCCATCAAAATTTTCTTTTTTCCATCCGATTAGTTTTACCAACTGTAGCAAATAAAAATGGAGTACAAAAAAAGCTACCCGAAGGCAGCTTTTCATTTCAATTAAAGTGAGTTAACATCCACTTTGATACCAGGACCTTGAGTTGTAGTCAAAGTCAAGCTAGTTACGTAAGTACCTTTAGCTGTAGCTGGTTTTGCTTTTTGGATTGTGTCGTTGAAAGCTTTAAAGTTTTCAACCAATTTAGTATCATCGAATGAAACTTTACCGATGATCGCTTGAACGATACCTGCTTTATCAGCACGGTAAGTGATTTTACCACCTTTAGACTCTTCAACTGCTTTCGCAACATCCATTGTTACTGTACCAGTTTTAGGGTTTGGCATCAAGTTACGTGGTCCAAGGACACGTCCAAGACGTCCAACAAGAGCCATCATGTCAGGTGTAGCGATAACAACGTCGAAGTCCAACCAACCATCGTTGATTTTCGCAACAAGGTCATCTTCACCTACGAAGTCTGCACCAGCAGCTTTTTGCTTCTTCAGCTTTTTGCACCACGTGCAAATACAAGTACGCGAGCTGTTTTTACCAGTTCCGTTTGGCAATACCATTGCACCACGGATTTGTTGGTCAGCTTTTTTTTCACGTCGATGTTCAGTTGTAAGCAACTTCTACAGTTGCGTCAAATTTTTGCAAAGTTAGTTTCTTTTTGCAAGAGCTACAGCTTCTTCTACGCTGTAGACTTTTTGTGCTGTCGATTTTTTTTCAAGAGCAGCACGAAGTTGTTTGCTTTTTTTAGCCATTTTATCTTTCTCCTTGTAATGTGGTCATATCGATTTTCATCTCCCACGTCACTCGTCATTTGATCAAGTGTATTGCGGGCAAATAGGATTGTTACAATTAGTCAGTAACAGTGAATCCCATAGAACGAGCAGTACCTTCGATCATACGCATTGCAGACTCAATGTTTGCAGCGTTCAAATCTGGCATCTTAGTTTCAGCGATTTGTTGTACTTGTGCACGAGTTACAGTTGCAACTTTCGTTTTGTTCGGTGTACCTGAACCTTTTTCAACACCTGCAGCTTTTTTCAAAAGAACAGCAGCTGGTGGTGTTTTTTTGTAACGAAATCGAATGATTTGTCTTCATAAACAGTGATAACAACTGGGATGATCATACCAGCTTGATCAGCTGTACGAGCGTTAAACTCTTTAGTGAATCCCATGATGTTGATACCTGCTTGACCAAGCGCTGGACCAACCGGTGGAGCTGGAGTAGCTTTACCAGCAGGGATTTGCAATTTTACAAGTTTTTCGACTTTTTTAGCCATTTCTTAAATCCTCCTTTGTGGTTTTAGCGGTAACGTAATATTTTTACCTCCCACAAGTATGCTTTATGCATACTTTCTATTATACACTAAAGCTGCTAAATTGCAAGAAAAACACGAAAAAATTTTTCTATCTTTCTCCAGTTTTTATGGTAAAAATAAACTTATGACATTATTAAAATAGCTTCTGTTTTATTTATCTTTTTAACTATTATTTTAACTATTATTATCACCAAATTATTTCGTCTAAAACGATTTGGCTTAAATTTTTGCTGATTTGGCCTTTTCCACTTCTAGAGCTAGAGTTCTATGTCATCTCTGATAGAGCTTTCTACCACAGTTTCTGCCAGAATTAGCATTAGCCCCTTTCTGCCTTAGCACTGCCATTACTGTCTACTTTTCTTTCGAGTTAAACGCAGTTTTTACTATCCCAAGTTCTTTAAATTTCTTTCTGACGAGCTGGTTTTATTTTGACCTTCTTTCTCCTACCTCGCCATGGTGATTGGTTTATTTTTACAAAATAATACAAAAATATCGGACAGACTCATCTGCTTCCGATATTTTTATATGTTTTGTTGAGAACTTATCAAATAGAGCAAATAACTCATTTTGTTAGTGAATTGAAACAGTCTCATGAGTGATTCTAACATTAAGGAGAGAATGACTGTGAGGATAATGGTAATCGGTGAGATTTTGGATAACAAAAAGATAGAGTGAAATAACAAGCCCGAAAATCACCAAGTCGATGATGTTAAAGAGTACGACAATGGTTTTCATTCGATTGAGCGGCTGAATGTTTGATGATGATAATGAAAACCAACCACTGCTAATAAGATAACAGATGATGTCGCAACTTCTTGCGTGGATAATCGAAAAATCCGACCACAAGCCATGACAATCAAAACGGCCAATAAATCAACAAAAGCTGCTGGTATCGCATTCTGTAAAACCGTTCTGATGAAACGCCCTCGAATGCGCTGCTTGTTGGGCCTCAAAAGCTAACATAAATCCAGGTATACCAATAGTGAACGCACTAATCAAGGAAACCTGAGATGCTTGCAAAGGATAGGTAAAGCAAACAAACTGGACAAAATAGCTAGTGAAATGGAAAAGATATTTTTACAAGAAATAAACTAGCGGAACGCTGAATGTTATTGACAACCCACGTCCTTCTGTCACAGTATGCGGCATATGTGAAAAGTCAGAATCCAGCAAACAACTTGTGCAATCTGTTTGGTAGCATCAGTTGCTTGACTCCACAGCAATGCTGCAATCTGCAGTCTTCATTGCTAAAACATCATTTACACCGTCACCTGTCATTGCAACTTTATGTTGGTTAGCTGAAGTGCTTGGACCAAATTTTTGTTTCTGTTGAGGGGTTACCCGACCAAAGACCGTATATTTTTCAACTGCTTTGAGCGATTTTTCTCATCAGTATCCAAGTTTTGCGTCTAAATAATTTTCTAGCATGAGGAATCTCTGCTTTTGGCAGCCACTGCAGCAACTGTGACAGGATTATCTCCTGAGATAACTTTTGACTTCCACACTTTGAACATCAAAATATGAAAAGGTCTCGGCTGCATTTTCTCGAATTGGATTTTCATAAGATGAAGAGTAGGGGTTCTACCGTTTGAGTCAAATCACCTGTAAATGGCTGATCTTTAATTCAGCAAAAACAAGAACGCGTGAACCACTTTTCTGCATATTGTTGAAAAATAGTGATATTCTTCCAGCTTTTCTTTTAATACAAACTCTGGAGCACCTAAAATAAAATTGCCCTCGTTTGAAAGAAATAGCACCAAACTTTGTCTTTGAGCTAAACGGAAAGGTCTTCACCACAGTCCAAGCTCTTTTTCTACTTCTGAAGCAAAAACTCTCGAATCGCTGCAATCGTTTCATTTTCATCTGGACTTGCATGCCAAATATTGTTTAAGAGCTTCCTGTGAGGCATTCTTTGTCTTGCTGAACAGAGAGTATCTTGTACAACTTTCATCGTATTTTCCGTAATGGTTCCTGTCTTATCTACACAAAACATCTACACGAGAAAGAGACTCAATCCCCTTCATACTGTTTAATAAAACCTGCTGTCTTGCTAGACTAGCTGCTCCCTAAAGCCAGCGCTAGAGTCATCAAAGATAAAGCCTTCTGGAATCATCCCAATAATAGCTCCTACCGTAGAGACAATACTAACTTGAAAAACTTTCGTGATTGGTCACATAACTTTGGAAAATAGAAGAAGTCTCAAAGGAATAATCAAAAATCCAATCACTTTAACCAGATTATTGACCGAACATACCATTTCAGATTCTTCTTTCCAGAGACTTCTTTTTGCTTTCAATGTCAGTTGATTGATGTAGGATTCATCGCCTACTTTTTCCAAGCGAGCATAGGCTTTGCCAGATACAACAAAACTGCCTGACATGACAGTATCATCTATTTGCTTTATGATTTCATCCGCTTCTCCTGTTAACTGTGATTCATTGACTTTCATTCACCTGATACAATCTTTAGCGTCTGCATAGATTTGGTCTCCTGTCGAGAAAAAGAACGATATCATCTTGTACTAAATCTTTTGTCTCTAGTTGATTTCTTTACCATCTCGCACTGCAATCGCTGTGTAGTGATGAAGCAACTGCATGTTGTCTCAATATTTTTGCGCGCTCTAAGCTCTTGAACAATTCCAATCAAAGAATTGATAATAACAATAGGCAAAAGAGTAGATTGTTCCATGATTGTACAATTATCTAACAATAGAGCAAGAACAAAAAGATGAAATTAAAGTGGTAAAAACATTGATTGAATGATTTGCCAAGTTGTCTTTTCCGTGCTAACCGTTACTTTATTGACTGAGCCTTTTTGAATCTCGTTCTTCAACTTTGTTGGCTAAGTCTGTATATTCTGTTCTGACATAGCTCCATTCACAAATCATATTAGTATTCTATCAAAAAGTCCGGTTTAAGTCATAGAAAACTTACAGAATTGAAAAATGTGAGATTTTTCCATACCTTTTTCTACAAAAACTTTTCAAAATAAAACAGTTACAGAAAAAGAGGCTGGGACAAAAAGCCCTTAACCTCGTCAGATTTTTATGAGTTTCTTAAGTCGCAGTGGTTGAGTGGTTCTATGCGGTTGATAAATCAACCTTTACAGCCCTACTCAACTCAGTGGGGTGGGACTATAAAATCAAATTTCCGAAATTACCGATTTTTGTCCCACTCCCAAGGATGCTATATTTTTTAGACAGCACCTATTTTAGTTATTCAATAAAACTTTTTCTGGCTTGGTGCCTTCTGCAGGACCATTAACGCCCGCTGCTTCCAACTCTTCCATGAGTCGGGTTGCTCGATTGAAACCAACAGATAAGCGACGTTGGAGCATTGATGCACTCGCTTTTTGAGTTTCAATCACCAGCTCTGGCTTCTTCAAAGAGGGATCTCCTCCATCATCGCCACTGCCAGACTCCATATCGCTTTCAGATACTTCGCCCGGATCAAAGCTATCATCGTAGTCAGCTTCTGCTGATTCTTGACAAAGGCAACGATTCTGCTCCACATCTTCATCTGAGATAAAGGAGCCCCTGCAGTCGAATCGGATGATTTTCATCAATAGGCTTAAAGAGCATATCTCCACGTCCCAAAAGCTTTTCTGCTCCATTCTCATCGAGAATAGTTCGACTGTCTGTTCCACTAGAGACCGCAAAAAGCAATCCTAGACGGAACATTAGCCTTAATGGGACCGGAAATAACATCTACAGATGGACGCTGAGTTGCCAGAATCATGTGAATCCCAGCTGCCCGCGCCTTTTGCCCTAAACGGATAATAGCATCTTCCACTTCCTTACTAGCCACCATCATAAGGTCAGCCAGCTCATCTACGATGACAACGATTAAAGGCAGGGGAACCTGCTTGTACTCTGACTGGGCATTATACTCGGCTACCTTAGCATTATACCCAGCAATATTACGAGCACCGACCTTAGAGAAGAGTTCATAACGATTTTCCATCTCGTCACAACCTTCTGTAACGCACGACTAGCCTTGCGAGGATTGGTCACGACAGGGATGAGCAAGTGAGGGATATCGTTATAAACAGACAACTCCACCATCTTAGGATCAACCATCATGAACTTGACCTCATCCGGTCTGGCCTTCATGAGAATGCTCGCACTAATACCGTTAACTGCCACAGATTTCCCAGATCCAGTAGAGCCCGCTACTAACAAATGAGGCATCTTTGCCAAGTCAAATGTATCGAACAGATCCATTGACAGCTTTCTCAATGGAATTTCAAGTCAATTTCTTGTCATCTGTCTTGACTGTCCCAGAGTTCTCGGAAAGTCACAGTCGCAACTTCAGAGTTAGGTACTTCAATTCCGACTAGGGATTTTCCAGGAATCGGCGCTTCAATCCGCACATCCTTAGCAGCTAGAGCTAGAGCTAAGTCATCCGCCAGATTGGAAATCCGATTAACCCGTACTCCAACAGCTGGTTTGACCTCATACTTGGTGACGGAAGGTCCGATTTCAGCTCGGCTCAACAGTAGCTTTTCATCCCAAAGCTGGCAAATGTCTCTTCCAAAATCTTTGATATTGTCTCGGACAATACGCTTTTCCTTGGACTGTGTTTTTAGGCTTGTCAGGCGCAAAAGAGGTTGATGGTCGGCAGCTAGTAGTCCAGACTTTCTCTTGGTAGTAAAATCGACCTCAACATCTGCATCTGCTTCCGCCATCTCTTCATCGTGGCCAAAGTCCAGAGGTTCATGAGGGTCATATTCTCCAATTCATCATAGTCTGCCCTCGTCAGTCCATAGGTAAGTGATGCAAGTCCTCATCATCTAAAAATCTCTCCTGTTTCAGGATCCACTTCAGATTCTTCTTGCTCTACCTGAATAGCATTCATTGCATCTGCACAGCTTTTTCTTCTTTTTCTACAAAAATCGTTGCTGGCGCTTGGCTTCGCTTTTCACTCCAGACGTGATAAGTATCACTTAATTTTTCAAAAATATCATAAATCGAATATGGACTGATTAAAAGGATCCCTAACAATATCAGAAGAGCACCAATAAAGTAGGAACCCATACTTGAAAACAAAAAGGCCACTGGAGTATAAAGAACCACTCTAATAAACCACCGCCAGCAAAAGCACTTTACTTTAAATGAGCTTTAAATCCGTTAAAAATTCGTGATAAGTTTAGTACTTTAGAACCTGTCCTTTTAAGCTTAAAACATTTACAAAAATAAGCTTGAATATGAGCAACAAACCGATAAAAATACTGAAAAAGCCTGATTTATACCCTTCGTGCTTATTAACCCATTTAAAAAAGAAAAGATAAATGAGACTAGCTATAATAGCGATATGGCTAAACTTCCCACCAATAACTCGAATAAGATTGTAAAGGGTGATTCCAACAGCCCCCATTTAATGCTGCAAAAGAAGTAAAAAGCAATCCCAAAAGTTACTAACATCCTCCGAATAGCTTTTCTGACGTTCTAATTCTGCTTTGTAGGTCGTCTTGTTGTCTGACCTTTTCTTTCACTATTTTTCTTATTTGCCATAAACTTTATTATATCACAAATCACACACTAATCCAATGCAAGAAAAGTAGTTCTATCTGCTTCCACTTTTAAACAACACTGTCTACTTCCAAATCACATCATCATCTACATCATTCTTTGGCAAGACGAACCACAAAATCAAATAAGGAATAAAAGCCGATTCCATATACTAAAAATGCTATTCCCCAGATTAGGCGTACAATGGTAGGGATCAATTTTCGAAATAATACATCCCTGCGCTACACCTGCAATCTTCTTATTTTCGCACATCTCTTGTCAATCGTTTAGTCACTCTCTTCCTCCTTTTATAGATGTATTATAACATAAAATCTTACCATTAAATAATTTAATAAAAGAATTTCTATGAATCAATTATCAAAAGTTCAGATATCAACAAATGTAGAAATCTTATTTTGAAATTGACTCAAAATAAAGCGAAAGATTGGTTTGACAATAAGAAAAGTCAAGGAGACAATGTGGTTATGAATCGAGAGTATCTCCTACTGCTAGATAAAACCCATAAAAGTAGCCTCACAACAGACAGATTCTCAAAATACCATCATGCTACACATGAGGACTGTCAAAAATAATATCCTTAAAATTCTTTTTACATTAAATGCTCTATCCTTTGTTAATAAACTATTGTAGCACAAAAATTTTTCTCGTAAGAAAATGTTTTCAGAAGTCAATAGTAACTTGCAGTAGTATGAGACATCTCAAAAGGGTTTGAAAAAGACTCTTTATTTATAGTAAAATGTGAATAACTCAATATTCAGAAAGGATACCTATGAAAAAATTACTTATCTTAAGTCTCACTACTAGGGGTTATTTTTGACAGGTTGCACTAGTTTACAAAGAGCTATTAAAGGAAATGATTATGAGATTCAAGTCTAGCTTCCGAATCCAGCTCCCAAAAAGCGGCTAAAACACAAAAGAAAACAAAAAGCGGCTCTAACAGATAAAAATGCTCTATTTTCACAGTTATCTGACAAGTAGCTGAGATGAATGAAGTAAAGATGACAACAAAGCAGGAAGGCGTTATCTCATGAAGCTCTTTCCAAAAATATGCACCACTTGCGGTAGAAAATTTCTTAACACATGCTAAAGAAGGTTATTATAATGGCGTGACTTTCCATCGCGTCATTAAGGATTTTCATGATTCAAACAGGAGATCCCTAAAGGACGATGGAGAGGTCGTGATTTGAGAAAGGGAAAAATTTCAACATTGATTCTGGCAGCGGCTTTAAAACAGAGATTTCATCTCATCTCTACAATATTCGTGGCGCATAGCTATGGCACGCTCTTCAATCCAAATTCCAACGGTAGTCAATCTTCATCAATCAAATACTAAGGATAGTTCCAAAACCAACTTTCAGTGAAACATATCCTCAAAAATCATTGAAGCCTATCAAAAAGGTGAACTCAAGTTTAGACAGTGAAACTACACCGTCTTTGGTCAAGCTCGTTTCTGGTATGGATGTCGTTGATAAATTGCATGCACACTGAAACCGGCGAAAAATGATAAACCCAAAAGAAATCAAAATTGAGAAAAATCGAGATTATCAGGACTATGATTTCATAAAGCTTTTGGGTCCGAAAGTACAAGGAGGGAAATCAATATGATTATCTGGGGATATAAAGGTTATCAGAAAAACGTAGGCCAGACCCAAAGCAATATCGAGTGTGCTAACTGCCACAATGTCGCACCTGGAACATGCTATTGAAACGGGCCGAAAGTTTATCTATTGATTCCTACCTTCTTACAGTAAAAACATTACCTCACCTGCCCATCTGCCAGCACGGCAAACAGATTGAGAAGCAGGAAATCGAACAGTTTTTGAATTATTGATAGCAGAAAGATACGATTCGCAATGAATCGTCTCTTTGCTTCTGCTTCATTTGATCAAGTCAACTGGTTAAAATCCCAGATCTGGTCCATCCAGCCTTCATAGAAATCAGGCCTCGTGGCAGACCATGAGAATGCTGCCTTGTATTCTTTCAGAGCCTCGTTTGAGCTCTTCCCAGCATCGACATCCAGGTGATTGGTTGGTTCGTCCAGCACTAGAACATTATTTTCTCGGTTCATGAGGAGGCAAAGGCGAACCTTGGCCTGCTCCCCACCTGAAAGAACTTGGATCTGGCTCTCGATGTGCTTGGAAGTCAGACCACATCTGGCCAGAGCTGCTCGAACTTCTGCCTGATTAAGAGCTGGGAAGGCGTTCCAGACTGCTTCGAGCGGTGTCTGACGATTGCCGCCCTCTACTTCCTGCTCGAAAATAGCCCAGTTCTAGATAGTCCTCACGCTCAACCTGACCTGCAATAGGCGGATAATACCCAGCAGGCTCTTTGAGCAGGGTCGTTTTCCAATTCCATTTGCCCTGATAATCGCTACCTTTTGATTTCGCGTTCAAAAGTCAGGTTAAGGGCTGGGTCAGCGGACGGTCGTAACCAATCTGCAAATCCTTGGTTTGAAAGATAAAGCGGCCAGAGTGTACAGGCAGACTTGAAGCCAAAGGATGGCTTTGGCTTTTCACTTTGCAACTCGATAATGTCCATCTTTATCCAACTTTTCTGCGACATATGCCATATTACGAGTCGCCACTCGGGCTTTGTTGCGAGCCACAAAGTCTTTTAGGTCTGCACTTTCACTGCTGGCGCTCATAAGCCGCTTCCAGCTGAGATTTTTCATCTCATAGACTTCCTGGAACTGATAGTAGTCGCCAGAATAACGAGTCAGTGCTGATTTTCCACATGGTAGACGATAGTGATCACGTCATTCAAGAAAGGAATATCATGCGAAATTAGAACAAAGGCATTTTCATAGTTTTGTAGATAGCGCTTTAGCCAGTCAATGTGCTCAGCATCCAGATAGTGTGGTTGGCTCATCCAAGAGCAGGATATCTGGTTTTTCAAGAAGCAGCTTAGCCAAGAGAACCTTGGTCCGTTGCCCATCAGATAGCTCTTGTCACATCACGCTCCATACCGTAGTCCATGACACCCAGAGCTCGTGCGACCTCGTCAATCTTAGCATCTAGAGTATAGAAATCTCGACTCTCCAAGCGATCCTGTGGCTCGCCCACTTCCTCCATAAGAGCATCAACATCGGCTCCTTCCTCAGCCATGCTCATATAGATTTCATTGATGCGGGCCTCAGTTTTGAAAAGCTCGTCAAAAGCTGCGCGCAAGACATCGCGGACAGACTGGCCTTGCTCCAACACAGCATGCTGATCCAGATAGCCAGCAGTTACATATTTGGACCATCAACCTCACCTCGTCTGGTAGCATTTTCTCCTGTCACAATGCTCATAAAGGTTGACTTACCTTCACCATTAGCACTCAACTAAGCCAATATGCTCACCCTTGAGCAGACGGAAGGATACATCCTCAAAAATAGCCCGGTCACCAAAACCGTGGCTGAGATTTTTTACTTCTAAAATACTCATCTTTTCTCCTCTATCATTGATTGCAGTTCCTTGATTATACCATCAAAAGGGATTTTTTGGCAAGACAGAAGAAAAGGAAAAGCGAGCCACTTAAGTCTCGCTTTCTTGTTCTCAATTCGCATGATGCGTATGCTTGGTAATCCACTGGGTCAGTTTATTAAGCCAAAACTATAAATACCAAAAAGTAACAACCGTCAAGAGCCACCACTTAATCCAATTTCCAAAAAGCTGTATTGCAGTACTGTCAAAATAGAGACGGTGCCCGTCAATAACTGTATGTTTTCCACCTTCCAATTATACAGAATACACATGCCCCAAGGTGCACAGATACCTAGCGTCAAAACTGTAATCAAGATAGCTAAAATAGCATGACCAATGTAAGAAAATAGACCACCATCAAAATAAGACCTTTGTACATAATATCTCCTCCTATCTAAACCAACTCTTTCAGAAACTGAATCAGTGTTTCTGCAGAACGTTTACCAGCTTCAAGAATGAACTCATCAAAAGTGACATTAGCATCATGGCTAGCTGTGTCGCTCATAGCCCGAATAACCATAAAAGGCAGACCAATCGAGTGAGTAGCTTTTGGGCAATAGCTGCGCCTTCCATCTCGACAGCCAAGACATCTGGAAAAACGCTCCTTGATGCAATCAATCTTATCTTGACCGGCAACAAAGCTGTCACCCGTCGTCGCAATCAACCCCACTCTGCGATTTGATGTGTCTTTTTCCAAAACTTTTCTTCATTTCAGCAACCAGATAGCGACTAGCTTCAAAATAAAGCGGCTGCCGTGCCATCTGGCCATAATCATATCCAAAAGGCCGTCACATCCACATCATGATAAACTCAGACGATCTCGCGACTACCACATCGCCAATAGCCAGGCCTTTCTGCCACTGCTCCAGCTGATCCTGTATTAATCACAGCTGTAACCTTGAAGTCATTGACTAAAACAGCCACACTCATAGCGGACATGACCTTGCCAATCCTGCTTTCTGACCAGCACCACTTCATGACGACCGATAGTTCCTGTATGATAGACATGACCCAACCGTAAGTATTTTTCGGCACTTTCCAAATTCTCCAATAAAATCTTTAGCCTCAGGCATAGCTGCAATAATTCCAATTTTCATGTTTTCCTCTCGTTCTATCATAAAAAGCGAAAGTCTAAGCTTTCTCGCTTTTATAACAAATAATAGCGACAATTAAAGCAATCAAAAGTAGGACAATCCAAAATAGAATTTTGTTTAATTTCGCTTGAAATACTCACGTTTTGTATTTTTCAATCCGTCGGCTTTTTTGGTCACTGTTGGTTTCCATATTAATTTGTAGTGTATCTTGATTGAAGCTACTATTTAGAGGAATAACCCAAACTGGCTTCTAGTCGTTTTAAAATTTTAGTTTCTTCCTCATCATACAAAGTGCGGCCTGAAATCTCTTCACCACGATTTGCCCTTTCAATCATTTCATCTGTTAATAGGGTCTTCCATGAGCATCCCCTATCTTCGATTTGTTTTCATTTCCCAATACTGGAGTGCAATGATGGTTTTGGCGTCACAAATATCACCCTTAGCAAGGAGCGCTTTCGCTTCTTCCAATGTCACTTCATAGAGTTCTAACGTCTCGTCCTCATCTTGTGGACGAGGATTTTCAACTTTTTGTTAAATGGCTAGCGCTATAAAGTCTGATTCGCTCATTGCAAAAAGCCAATCGCCGAATAGAAATCATGAGAGCAACTCAATTCACCGGTATAGCCAGTTTCTTCTTCCAATTCACGCAAAGCAGCAGCTTTAGGATCCGCATTTTCACCAACTTCTAACTTGCCTGCTGGAATTTCATAAGAGGTTGCTTCAATAGCTTTGCAGGGTACTGCTTGACCAAAATCATTTTATTTTCTGATGTTAATGCAATAACTGCTAGCACCATTATGGAAAAATCAAATCACGATAAGCTGTACCTTTTCCCAGCCGGTAGCTGAACTTTATCTTTGACAAGGTTAAAAAATAGGTCTTGATAAATTTCTGTTCGTTTTAGCGTTTTTTCTTCAAAATCCATAGCCGTTCCTACTTATTATCTGGATGATGTGGCAAGCGTTTTGCGTATTCATCTTTGTTAATCTGACGACCACGTCCGATGGCAATGGCGTCTGCTGGTACATCCTTAGTAATGGTTGAGCCTGCACCGACAAGAGAATTGTCTCCAAGCTCCACTGGCGCAATAATGGTCGAATTAGAACCTACAAAAACATTATTTCAATGACTGTCTTAAATTTCTGCTGCCCATCATAATTCACTGTAATCGTTCCAGCACCAAAAATTAACATTCGCTCCCCACTTCAGAATTTCCAATATAGGTCAAGTGTCCAGCTTTGGTATTTTCACCGATAGAAGACCCTTTCACTTCAACGAAATTTCCTACATGTACATTTTTAGCAAGACGTGAATCTGGACGGACATGAGCGTAAGGTCCTACCGTTACACCATCTGCAACTGTAGACTCCTCAATCATCGAATTTGTAATCACAGTTTGTTCTCCGATAATAGAGTCAACAATATACGTACCGTTTGTCAAAATGCTGCCTGCACCAATTTTCGTTGTTCCTTTCAAGGTAACATTGGCCCTCAATTTGGACTTCTGTCTCAATTTCTACATCTACATCAATATAAGTCCCTGCTGGATTAACAAAAAACTAACACCATTTAGCATGAGCTTGATTGATGCGCCGATGCATAATACCTTCTGCTGTTGCCAACGCTATGCGGTCATTAACTCCCAGACTTTCATCAAAATCCTTCAGAGTATAAGCACCGACTTTTTCACCATTTTCACGGAAAATACTGATTACATCTGTGATGTAGTATTCTCCTGCGCATTATTGGTATTGATATTTTTCAATGCTTCAAAAGAGACGAGACATTATCAAAAACGTAAGTTCCTGTATTGATTTCCTTGATTTGTTTTTCAAAAACTCGAAGCATCTTTTTGCTCCACACTTTTGAGTACTTTCTTCATGCTGATTACGGACAATCCGACCATAACCAAATGGATTTTCCGCTTCTGCTGTCAAAATCGTTGCAACATTCTTGATGATTGATATGAAAGTCAATCAGATTTTTCAAGCTCTCTCCTGTAATCAAAGGAGTGTCTCCTGCAATCACTAATGTTTGTCCTGCCAGTCCTTTCAGTGCAGGCTCTGCCATCATAACTGCATGACCAGTTCCCAACTGCTCGGTCTGACGGACAATTCTGTCTGACCTGCTAATGCTTGCTCAACCATTTCTGCTTTGTGCCCAACCACCGTCACAGTCTTTCCTGGTGTAATAGCAGCAACGCTTCTAAATACATGTTCTAACATGGAAATTCCAGCAACTTTGTGGAGCACTTTTGGTAGATCTGATTTCATACGAGTGCCTTTTCCAGCTGCTAAAATAATTGCATAGTTTGTCATAATAGTTCCTTTTTATCAAAATAAATTTATTTTTATTATAGCATTTTTATATCATTTGTTAAGATTCTCTCTGCAGCGCTTTAATCTATGTCTTTGATAGTGGATAAACCTTGTGAAATTCTTCTAAGACAACACCCGTTTCTTGGGAGAAAAATTCCAAACCGGCTTCCGCCAGACACTCCGTGAAAAATTCCTGATGGACTTGCTGCAGTCAGTGCAATTTATCTCCTTCTCCTTCCTTAAAGGCGTGTTCGGCTGAAACCTTATTAAAAGGCAGCACAGAGACTTTTGGTGATTTCAATTATACATACTGCCCTATCCTGACTGTCCAAGATAACATCAAACGTCCCTGCTTGCGTGAATCGGCTCGTCATTTATCTGATACAAGTCGTAGATGAAAGCTGTCGCTGTCTTCTCTCCACGAAGCACTAAGTCGGCAAGCTCATCTGCCAAGGCACCAAAGGCCCAGGCATCAATTCATCGCCAATCTCTGGATTGATTTTCTTATATGCCTGCCACATTTCTTTTGGGGTCATAATTGTTCCTGCCTTTCTAAGTTAAAAATTATTACTTATAGGAAATCTTCATCCCACTCCATATCACTATCAAAAATCAATAAAAATCTGCCTCTAAAGAATCCTTGATAAAAATTTAAGCCATCTCCCAGTCCAAAGTTCTCTTCAGCTGTATATCGTCCAAACTGAGGACGAATTTCAATGTTAGAGTCCTTGTAAATCAAAAATAATTCCTAAAGAGAGATGGAAATCATTTTCTTTGATTGGATTTTCATCAAATGCATACAAATACACTTGGTAGGAAATCTCTTCTTCGACTGGGTAAGGCTTTCGTATCTCAAACTAGTAAAAAGTCAAAAATAGAGATATGGTACAATAGTCTAACATGTAACTCACTTTCCTCTGCCATAAATTTTTCTATATCTCTAATATCATTAATCCTTTTATAAAAAGCCATACGTTTTCCTCATTCAAAATCCATAAAGTCATCATGCTCATAATAGTAAAGCAGAGTCTGTAAACATTCTTCGTCAGTCACTTCTGCTTTCTGCTCCATGACTGACAAGAGAACATCCGCAAAATCTTCACCGTAATAAATCAGCTCTAGCTCTTGCTCTTTACTTGTCTAGGATAAACATCCCTATTATCCACCACTTGAGGATAATCAGCAAGCTAAGTAGCTAGTCTGAAAAATTCAGTTCTGCATTTTCCTTAGCATACAAACAGAAATCATCATCTAGCTCTTCCGATTTTACAGCCTCCATGATGTCTTTTAAGAAATAGGTTTGGTTTTTCTTCATTGGTCAAAACTCCCTTTCCATTCATAAGCCGGATAAGCTCCTAGACACTGATAACCCAAGCTTTCTGCAACCTTCTTGGAAGCTTTCATCTGTGCGCATCCCAGAGAGGAAAGAGTGAGCGGTTTTGGGCTTCAAAATCATCTGGACACCCAAGATTTTTGGCTAGCCCCTGCCTTTGGTAGGCTGGCTTTGGTAGTAATTTCAACCTCAAGGGCTCCATGATAGACCAATCCTGTCGATACAGCGGCGATTATTTCTTCTCCCGAACAGAGTAGAAAGCCAAAACCACCCGCTGCTTGGAAACTGTTTAAAATCAGCAAAGTCACCCCTGCAAATCCTGAGACCAGCCTTCCTCAGCCAAACGCTCATAACTCCCTTATCAATCGGACAAAGTTGGCAGTTTGCTGGTATCCTGCTCTGCCATTTCTCCAAAGTCTCTGTGTCAAAGTCGGTCCCTCTCCGCAAAAAGCATAGCGAGTAAACCGATGCAGCTCACTCTGGCTATCTAAGAACTCCTGCCAACTAGGCTCCTCGGAGACAATCACCTTGTCAGCCAATCTGTATTTAGTGCTATAATCCTGCCAAAAATCCGAATCCGCCTGACCAGCCGGAAAGATGAAATTTCCCTAATTGGTATAGGCAGGCTGTCTCAGATTCGTTCATGAAGAGCTTTCCTAGGCAAGCATCCAAGCCGTAAACAACCATGTTTTTAGACCAAGAGTAAAAATACTTAGTCTTCATTGCTTTCACCTTTGATTTCCTCACTTCAAACTCCAGCCACCGTCGATTTTGAGAATCTCACCCTGCATAGCAGCTGCCTTGCCACTGGCTAGAAAAAGGGTGACATCAGCCACTTCTTGAGGATCTAACCAGCGCTTGATCGGCGTTTCTTCAGCAACCCAATTTGCTAAGCCACCTGGTTCAAAATCTGCCGCAGTCATTTTAGTTTTGACTGCTCCCGGTGCAATTCCAAAAATCTGAATTCCTGCTTCAGCATAATCAAGTGCTAATTGCTTGGTAAATCCTGCTAAAGCATGCTTAGAAGAGGTATAAGCATGCCCGCCACCACCAGCTAAACTCGATGCGATAGAGCACATATTGATAATGATGCCTGAGTTTTTCTTCAACATCTGTGTCAGATAATAACGTGTTAATTCTACTGGTGTCACATAGTTAATCTCGAAAATTTCTTGGATTTCTTGAGCAGTCTGCTCCAGTAAAGGTTTATAATCATCTAGTACTCCAGCTGTATTGCAGAGGACATCCACTTGCGGGCACCAGTTAAAAACTGACTGAAGCGTCAGCGTTAAATCTTGTTGAAGAAAATGAAAATCTCCTGTCAGGTTTGGTTCTTTAGACTGGTCTACACCATAGACGCGCCAGCCATTTTCCAAAAAGAGCTGTGCCTGTGCTCGTCCAATCCCTGAACTGACTCCCGTCACCAATACTGTCTTAGTCATGAACTTCCATCCAGTCATCTGCTAAGACATCACAAGGAGTTGGGCTCCACATGGAAAAGCCTTCCTTCGCCTGACACGTTGATAAGAAAGTACGGAGTCACATCAAGTGTCACTCCATTTTGTTCAATGCTGTCCAAAAAGCTGGATGTAGTTCTCTCGCACCACCCCAAACCAGTACGAACGTATTTCTTCTTAGCTTTCAGACCTGGTAAAATTTCTTCAAATGTCATTATCTTATACCTCTTTCTTCTTTTTCATATAACTAGTATAGCAAAATATGATGTCCTACGCTGTTTTTCCTTGCCTTTTGCTGCTACTTTTGCTAGACTAGCAAGAGTAAATGAATTTTGAGTAAGTATTTTTGTTTTTCATCTTTACTTTTTCTATTTTTACACAATCTTTTAGAGAAAGGAAGTAAGATGTATGACACAAGGTACAGTAAAATGGTTCAATGCTGAAAAAGGCTATGGTTTTATTTCTGGGACAATGGACCCGACGTTTTTGTTCACTTTTCAGCGATTCAATCCGACGATTCAAATCACTGAATGAAGGTGACAAAGTAATGTTTAACATTGAAGAAGGTCAGCGTGGTCTTCAAGCAGTCAATATTACAACATTAGCATAAAACAAGACAAGACTGGAAATCCCAGTCTTTTTATTGTTTTAAAATGACGTTATAATGTCAAGCTCACTTTTTACCATAAACAGTCAAATTTGCAAAGATAATGAAATGTGTAAGGACATCTACTTAGGGCCTCCGCTTTTTCATTTCACTTTTTACCTATTTTTTTGCTTTTCAGAAAACGGATGAACTCTTCATTGGTTCCATTCGTTATAATAGCATTCATCACTATCTTTCTTTTGCAACAATTTAGTGAAAGTATCAGTTGGAAGTTGTTCTACTAATTCTTCCCAACTTCGTTTCGTCAACTGATTCAGGTCCTTTAGGGCACTTGCTTCCAACCGTTTTCTTTCCGCTTCATTTTCAGGATAACCCATACCAAACTCGCCATCAAATAATTTATCCAATGTATATTGTAGGTTCAATTCTCCTGCCAACCAAAAATTTAACCCTAATGGCAGGGACGCAACATTTCCTCCATTGATTCGCCCAAAGAGGAAAGCATCTTGTGGGGTCTCTATATAGCCACATAAAAGACCTGGTAAACTATTACAGGCAAGCATCATACCTTGACCTGAAGAGCAACCTGTTACAACAAAATCCACTGCTCCACTTTCTATTAAGAGACTAATCATCATCGCTATCTCAACATAAGAATACTGCTCGTTCTCCTCCTCAAAAATACCAAAATTCAGCACTTCGTCAGACGATTGGACTGCTTTTTTACAGATTCAAATAGCAGCGAATTCATATTTCTTCGAGTGGTTCCTTGGATAACCGCAACTCTCATTTCAACTCCTTTTCCATTTTGACAAAAAGGTAACTATCGCCATTGCTTTCCTGAGGCTGCCGCCCAATCACGTTGAAACCACAATGAAGATAGAGCTTTTGAGCTCTTTGATTAAAATCTGCAACTGAGAGAGTTAGGCTTTTACTGAGATATTTTCTTCAATAAACTGCAGAATGGTTTGTAAAAACTCTTCCCCTTGACCTTTACCACAATACTCTGGCTTCATCCCTAAACCTAGTTCTTGCTTGTCTTTGCCAACTGGGAAAAGACAGAAAAAACCATACAATTCATCATTTTTGAGAATTTGATAATAGTGATTGCCACGCGCTCAGGAGATAAAATTTCTTCATAATCCTCAGGGTCTGCTTGCATATCATAAAAGCTATAAATTCCTTCATAATGCCAATTATTAGTAATTTCTTCTGCATTACTTTTGCCTTTAATGGTTCAATCTTCATAGATATCATTTCTCAAAAATTCCCAATAAAAACGTTTCTGATCAGCTTTTTTTCCTCACAACCCAATTTTCGATAAAACTCATGAGCCTTCATTCGTGAAATACCAGAGTTTATTCGAATACCTGTGTAACTCCGCCGCCACACCTCTTCACGAATGGCCTGCATCAAAGCTTTGCCATATCCTGACCTTGAAAATCTTTGTTAACTGCTAATGCCAACAGGTTGAGTAAAGGCGGAAAAATAGAGACAATCATAGCTAGCTGCATAGGCATAGCCAATCACTTGTCCAGCTGGATTTTTGGCTACTAAAATAATCTGTTCTGGCTGCTGCAAAAACTCGTGCTAATTGAGCTTTCGTTGCTCCAACATCATAATTGTAACCCAAGATCTCCAAGTTGATTTTTGGATAGCTGCTGCATCTGACAATTTTGCATGACAAATCATCAAAACACCTCATTTCTGCTTCTATTATATCAAAAACAGCCTAGCCGGCTGTCTGGATTAAAACTTATCAATTGATTTCTGAATGGTGGTAGCCATAGACAAAATAGATTATCGTTCCGACTAGTAAAGCAAGCCCAAATGCTAGCTAAGTGTCAGAGCCATATTGGCTCATGAAAGACAGGCAGATAATAATCGATAAGATGGGCGTCAACGGTACCAAAGGAGTTTTTAAATTCCCCTGCTTGAGGAAGTCCTTTGTCCTTTCGAAGCTTCAGAATAGCAACTGCTAACAACATCAAATAAGCCAATGTACAGATATTCAAAAAGGAGGCAATACTTGCTAAAGGAAACATCCGCACAAACTGCTGCAGCTATTCCAACCAAAATCGTAGCATTTTTCGGAACTCGGCTAGTAGCAGTTAATTTTCTAAAGGACCTTGGCAGCAAACCATCACGCGCAATACTATAAATCATACGCGACAGAGCATAGGTCATGGAAATGCAGACAGTAATCAACGTCAAAATAGCCACCACCGACACATAATTAGCCGCCCAGCTAAGCCCCACACTACGAAGGGCGAAAGCGACTGCATCGGCTATATCTAACTTGCTGTAGTGAACAATCCCTGTCAAAACCAATGTCACTAATATATAAAGAACTGTTACAATGGATAGAGACAACACAATCCCTCAGTGGAACATTCTTTTGTGGCTCCTTTTATCTCGTCTACCGCCACAGATATGGACTCAAAACCCAAAAGGCAAAGAACATCAGAGAGCTCCAGCCATAATACCAACTTCACCACCATACAGTTTACCAAATCCAAATGGAGCAAAAATGAGACCAATTTTCAGGCTTTAATAAAGAAGATTCCTGCCAGAATAAAAAGAGCAGAATGCCGAGAACTCAAAACAACCAAAAGCAGAATTAAACCGCAAAGCTGCTCTAGAATTTAACAGCACCACGCCAGTTACAAATACCAAAACCAGTATCGGCAGTAAATCTATATAAGTCCCTGCCTGCGGATTAAAAGGTTCGTTGAGCATTTTGGGCATACTCAAACCAAATCCATTCAGCAAACCTTTCAAATAGGGATGCCCAACCAGAGGCAACACATAGATACAGCCGTCATAAATTCCATAATGGTCAGCCAGCCTACTATCCAAGCTGGAAACTCACCTAAAACAGCATAAAGATAACTATAAGCACCTCCCATTTGCAGGAATCCTCGACGCAAATTCTGCATAAAAGAAAGCAGACATACTCACGCAAAGAGCAGAAATATAATCGAAACAACTAAAGCAGGACTCAGCTAACGTGGCAGCTGCCGTTCCAGTAATCGTAAAAATCTCGTCCCCACCATAGCGCCAATTCCTAACAAAATCAAATCCAACAATCGTAAATGACGCCGCATGCCAGTCCGATCTCGACTAACATCTTTTTCTAAATATACCCATCCCAAACTCCAATTTCCTAGATTGAATTATTCACCATAAAAGCAACTAAAAAAGGAATCCGACAGACTATTTTTATGAAGGAGATTAAAACAGGAGTAAGATTTAACTTACTCCTGTTTTTAATTACTATGTCAATAACATTTTTCATTATGCTTATCACTAATCTCCAACTTACATCGACACAATCTTTCGATAACTGCGTGATGTGATGAGAAAGACAAGTACATAGACGATAAAGAAGATAGTACAAACGCTAAGCGTAACGAGTTAGCATTAATGATGCATTCAACACACCTAAAACTTCTCAACATGAGACTCAGCATATGATAAGCAAATGCCAGATGCACAAAAGCGAAAGCAAGCGGTAAGAAGAACACAGTCAAAATTTGTTTGCGAATGGTGCGCTTGGTCTGCTTTTCATCTAATCCTACCTTTTGTAAAATTACAAAGCGGTCTCGGTCTTCATACCCTTCTGAAATCTGTTTGTAGTAGATTACCAAAACCGTTCCCAGCATAAAAGACAATTGAAAGGAAAATACCAATAAAGAAAAGCCACCTAACATACTCTAATTTCCTGCACACCTTGGATTCTTTGTATAACCATACACACCGGCATTATCGAGGAGACGTCGTATTGAACTGTTTCAGCTTCTACGGTAAGCTGTATCCAAATCGTCTTTTCTTATTAGAAGCCCTGATATTCAAGCCGCCATAATTCTGTATTAATCGTGTAATGTTGCTTTTGGGAATCCACCAATTTTTGTGGGTCATTGACCACCATAAAAAGTGACTGAGGGATAATGATATTATACTGATCTGTAACGTTTCCAAGAACAAAGTCCTCTTTTTAAAGTTCTTCAACTATCAATTCTTGCCCGTTCAGCTAGAGGCTGAGTTTGCCTGATAGAGATTCCTTTTGCAAAGATTACTGTCTCATTATCTTTTTAAATTCAATGTTTGTGCTCGTCATTTTCCGATAATCATCAGCTGAAAACAGCAGAATATAAAGCCTCAGGAGAAACTCGTGTTTCACCTTTTGGATAAATATCAAGCTGATTGCTCTTTGATTTTTAATTCCCATCGAATAATATTGATAAGCAGTTTTTCTTAGTGACTCGTCAAATGATTCTCTTTGCAAATTCTGTCAATGCCTGATCCAATTGAGCAGCTGACACTCCTTCCCTTATCGTATAGTCTTGAGGATACATCACGCTTTTTAAGATAACCAGCACCTGCATAAATATTGACACCTCCAGCCAAGGTGACCAAAACCATCGTTGAAAGAATCGCACCGTTGCTAATCCCACTGCATTTTTCTTCATCCGAAAAATCAAATTGGACACAGAAATCATATTATTAGGTTGATAATACACTGTTTATTTTTCTGAAGCAACCGTAAAAATACTGTAACTCCTGCATTGAACAGCAGATAAGTCCCTCAAAATAACAAAGAGAACAGCTATAATATACCAATTGCTGTCAGTGGATTTTGACACTCAGAGCTAGGTAATAAGCTATAGCCTAAAAGAAATCGATCCAATAATCGTTTGAATCAGAAGAAATCGTCCTTTTCTTTCACCGCTATTCTTTTCCTTGGCCAACTGCAAAGCATTAAAACGTAGAACTCTCAAACCGTTGACAAGCACCAAGCCCGCAAAAATAACGCCATAGATGACAACAACTGAAAATAAGAACTAACCATTGAAACGTGGATACTAAGACAACTTTTTAACCCCATCAATTTCGGTAAAAAGGCATAAATCAGTTTATCAAATACAATACCAAATCCAAGACCAATCGTGACAGTCGTCGCTCTAAAAATCAATAACTCAATGAACACCATGGTAAAGAGATGACGTTTATTAAGCCCTCTAGCATTCCATAAAGACCTAGCTCTTTCGAACGGTGCATGACAAAGCTATTAGCATAAAAACGATAATCGCTGCAGCAATCGTCACAATAATTACTCCAAGAGCCAAGACAAATGAAAATAGAACTTGCCCCTGCATTTTCTGTAAATGAGGATTAAACGTTAAAGAATTAAAAATATATGAAATAGCGACGACTAAACAAGTTGCCAACGCAAATGGATAGTATAATCTACGATTTTTCACTAGGTTAGAAACCGCTAATTCTTCCCGCTAATCTAAGCACCTTGATTCACCTCGCTCGCCATGACCGTTAAGGTATCAGAAATCTCCTGGAACATCTGCGCTCCGTCTTATCGCCTCGGAAAAATTTGGTTATACAAAATGCCATCCTTAATGAAAAAGTACCCGCTTAGCACGACTTGCTGCAGAGGTCGAATGCGTTACCATAAGTATCGTTTGACCACGATCATTGATGTCATCAAAAGACATCTAAAAGAGCCGCAGACGATTTGGAATCCAACGCTCCAGTTGGTTCATCTGCAACAGAATTTCTGGATACTGATACTAGCACGTGCTACTGCCACCCGTTGTTTTTGACCACCGAGATTTCATAGGGAAATTTTTCTCTGCAGTTGGTTAATTCCCCAATTCGTTAGCAAATTGTGACAGCTTTTTGCATCATTTCCGTGATGGGACGGCGCGACAGGACGAGTGGCAAGAGAATATTGTCCTTGACTGACAGTGTGTCAACAAGTTAAAATCTTGAAAGACGAAACCCACTTCTCCCGCCGGAAGCTAGAAGCTTGACTGTTTTTAATCGTCGCTGTATCAGTACCGCTGAGAAAGACACGTCCTTCAGTTGGCTTATCCAGCATGGCTAGAATGTTGAGTAAGGTGAGATTTTCCAGACCCAGACTCACCCATAATCGCTACATAATCACCCTCATCTACTGTAAAATGAATATCCTTCAGTGCTTCCACCTGATTTCTTGAAAGCGTGTTTTATAAATTTTCTTTACATGTTGCACATCTAATAGTGTCATCGTTTGCTCCTCACAATTTTTATATATCTATCATACTGAAAAAGAACAGTAAGTTTCCATACTTTAACCTTTCATTTTTATTTTTAATCTTACATTTTTGTAAGATTACCTTGAAACTGCGTTTATATCAACAATGTATCTTAATGATTATATTGTAACCAGAAATAATATTGACTGGATGCGCAGCCAAGTTTTTGTTTTTTCAATATCCTCTTTTGTAATCGTCTTAGAGATGGATGCTTGCTTAAATAACATTGTTTTCATGCTGTTTCTCCTTTATTTTCTTTACATTTATATGATACAAAAATCGTACAGCATCTACCATAACATAATCTTTCATTTAGGCTCTAAAAGCTTACTATTTTTGTAAGAAAAATTTGAATCTAGACTCCAATCCAATTACTGCATTTGAGATTCGTACAAACACATTGACACCCTACTTTTTCAAAAATCTATTTTCGCATTGTTTCTTCTGATAAAGATGGAGTATTCAATACACAGTTCAAAATACGATCCCAGTCATGAACTCACTAATACAATCATCAAGCTATACAAATATACGAGCTTAAAGCCTGCTCTTTGAAATCTCTTTAAACCCTCGTTTCCATCTTAAAATTTTCTTAGCTTTATCTGACATCAATAGCTCTTCCGTAAAAATTATCCTTAAATCTATTCACATAAAAAATTTGAACAATACTTGAAATTCATTCAGCAAATATGATATAGTTATTTAAAAATCTATTTGATTTTTCAAACTTTTTATAGGGGGATTTTTCATGTTAAAAAGAAAAACGAAATAAAGCGCTTTGTAGCTAACTTAGTTGTAGCTGCCATTGTAATTTACTTGTTCTATCGCATTTTTGTTTATCATCAAAAGCTTGTCATCAAGTAAACTCATGATTTTCCTGTTCATAGCGAAGCGCACAACCCAAAAACACGTTTAGTTTCCATTGATGTCATGGAATTTCTAAAAGGCCAATCACAAAGTGGATAATAAAAACTGAAATATGGTTGGTTGCTTTATCAGAAAGGCTATGTTGGATTGCAAGCTGATAAAAATGATAAAACGATCAAAAATTGCAAAATAAGGCTGAGCAATTAAAAATAAAACCTGAAAAACTTGTAGTAAAAATTCTACAATGTACGAACTGGAAGTACAAAGAAAACGATCAAAAACTATTCTGGGTATATGCGTACTTTCTTCCTACGCTATCCTAAATTCAGTCGCTATTTTTCATTTAATACTTACCTGTCTCTTTTTCAGGAGCAAAGTCAGATAATCTATTTACACTCTAATGGGAATAGTCTGTTTAGGGATGCACTCTTTTTCCTAGGAAATGCGTTCTTGTTCGTAAAAATAAATCAAGCTTACGATGATTTCTATCAAGAGTACCCAGAATTGCAAGGAAATAGAACATCTTCTCTGAAGCTGCAGTTTGCATGATGCAGAGTTACAGATTGTTATTTTATAAAAATCACTTGATTACTTACTATAAAGGTTTTATATTACAGACTTACGTCAAACGGTTCAGCTTTATCATCATATTTTGAAAAACTTATTCTGGATTCTTTAGTTACCAATCGCCAATCAACTTTGATTGCCATTCACATGCAAAATGGTAAACAGAAAACAAAAGATTGGCTTTCAAAAACACTGGTAAACACACAGACGAGCAATCTATGAGTACCTTTGTGTATATCAATGACCATTTTCCAACCATCATACTAGGTGATTTGAAAACAAACAAAATGAGGTCCTGAGAGCCTCATTTTGTATATGACGACGGATGGTCATACTATAGTTATTGTCTCCGTTTTAACAACGCCTCATTGATTTTTCTTTGTTTTTAGATAAATGTCTCAAACGAACGAACAGCCAAATTAAAATGTAGATAACAATAAAATCCAACCAAAATTCAGTCCGTGCCAGATTAAAAGCCCAACCATTATAGACCATCATAACACTAACCACCATTAAAGTAAGAAAAATGAATCGTCAACTGCACCAACAAGAAAAACGTCTCAATTTCAAACAGCAAGGAAAAACAAGCCAATCAAAGCACTCATTATTAAAAATACTGAGAATGTTAGAAGTCGTAACAGGTGATTCTTGGATTCGAAAAAGCCAAAAACAAGTAAATACGCTAAAGAACCCGTACGCAGGCCTTCTAACATAGAAGTTGCACTTTTTCATGTTCACCCTTTCTATAGACCCAGATAATCCATCAACAACTTGACATATTTTTCGACTCACACTTTGATTTTATATTGTTTCATCAATCTAGCTGTCATATTCCCTGAAAAACTATCCGATAATGACAACAAATGATCGATATTAATAATCGCACGCTTTAGAAATTTGAACAAAATTTTGGCGATTGACACGATTTGAAAAATGCGTGTTTCTTTTGTAGTATAAATAGCATCCATACAATACAACATCAGTGTTGTTTGATTGATATCTGCCAGGATAATTTGATCCGTTTTCAGCATAACAATTTTATCATCTGTTTTTATAGGAATCACATTGTTATAGGATGACTTATAACGATGTACATATTCAAAAATTTCTTTAGCTTCATCTTCCAACCTATCCGCTTTAATCATGCGACAAGTGGATCGTTTGAAGGAATGGTTTGGATCCATTGTAAATTTAGTCTGCAAAAAGAATATCTCTAACTTTCCATCAATTTAAGTAGTTTTAGTCCACCGATTGGTAGCAATCTGTTGGATTATCCAAATAAAAAGCAAAGCAACTAAAACTATTACAACTATATAGCATGTTTCTTTTTATTGTCAATAGAGAGTCCCATTTTAATTGAATCTCCCATCATCTTTTTAAAAAATAATCTTGCGCTGCTGTATTATGATGAAAAAGTAGTGCTAGTTATCTTTCATCATTACTTGCCTCAAAGAGAGACGCAACATAAGTAGAGGGGGTATATTTCATAATCATTTGAGCAAACGATGGCAGAACTCTCATTGGAAATGTAAGTTCCAACTAAGAAGCCAGAAGCAGCTCCGATAATTGTTGCTAACTTTCCAAGCGTATCTACTGATTTGAAAACGATTCACAAGAATACCATTAAAATAGAACATAAGAGTGCATTGAGCACCATAATAAGGAGAATCTGAGGCAGCAAAGTCCAATCAAAGATAATTTGATCTTCCCAGATAAAGTAGCTTCCATGACAGCAAACATAATGATTTGCATCAAAATCCAATAAAGGTCGTACTCAGAAGGTAAACTGATAGACAAGCTCCCAACGTCCCAAGTCTGTCAGAATCAAATCTTGTGTTACTTTGCTTTCCATCTTTTTGCTGAGTTGAGAGAAACCGAAAATGTCGTGGTCAATCCTGTAATAGCAAGTGTCCCACCAATGAGCCACGAATCCAACAATTGATTGCTATGAGGAACCTGACTCCATGAATCCTGATATTTACTTTTTAAAAAGACTAAATACAAAAATAAAGGGAAATCATAGCTCCAAGAAGCGATAAAATTTACCCCACTACGATTACTGAAAAATAGAGCAAAATATTTCTTTTCATTAGCATCATCATATTAACGTACCTCTTCCTGTTAATGCCATAAATGCGTCATCCATTGTTCCTAAGCGAAATTCAAATTGCTGAATAAAAGAACGACCACGTGTTAGAAGTCCTAAGCCATTCCTGTCGTTTCTGGATGTATCAAAAATTATTTGGTCTGACTTCCTCAAAAGAAATATTTCCTTCCATAATTTCTTTAAAGTCAGCAGAATTCGTCACAAATACCTTCAGAAAATTCTCAGTGTATTGTTCCTTAATTTGATCAGCAGAGCCTTTGGCAATGACTCTGCCCATAATCCACAATATAAATCATATCCGCATCATCAGCTTCATCTAAATAATGAGTAGTTAAGATAACAGTCATTTTTCTTTCATTTGTAAGTGATGTATCAAGTCCCATATAACCTTTCTGGTTTGAATATCTAAACCCGTAGTTGGTTCATCAAGAAAAGAGAACATCTGGGTTATTCAATAAAGCACGCAATATCTACTCGTCGCTTTTTGCCCACCTGATAAAGTCCCATATAATTGTGTTGAAAAATTTTTCAACCCTAATTGCTCAATTAAACTATCAACTTTTCCTTTGTCAACCCCTATTATATTGACCTGCCCTAATGTCTAAATTTCTTTCGACTGTTAGCATATCATCCAAAACGCTATTTTTGGAAAAACAACGCCTAATTTAATGTTACTATTATACAAGATCTCTCCTGTTGTAGGTTGTAAAAGTTTGCTAACATTTGAATTGTTGTGACTTTCCAGCACCATTTGGCCCTAAAATAGCCGTAAAAACTACCTGCCTCAATCTGAAGATTCAGATCATGAACTGCTCTCTTTGTTACCATAAATTTTACTAAGATGTCGTGTTTCTAGTATCATAACATTCCTCCAATAAACTTTTATAAGCTTTATCATACTCTCAGCTTTTAATCTCGCATTTTTAGATAAGAGGTTCTCTGGAATAGATAAGAGGTCAAAATTGTAGATAAAACCACTCGTCAAAAGACGAATGGTTTAAAAACGCTTATCTTGCTATGATTTTTCGATAACTTCTAGATGCTAATGAAAAACAAGAATATAGACAAGCAAGATGCCACAAGTAATTATTGTAGTTCGGATTAAAAGTGCTACATTTGTATGCATTCCAAGAGAGCTACAATCAGCTGCAACATATGAAAAAGCAAACAGCGATATGAAGAAAGGCAAAGATAAGTGGTAAGAAGAAAACTGTTACGATTTGCTTTCGAATCGTTGCTCTCTGTTTGCTTTTTTCATCCAGTCCAATCCTTTTTGCAGAACGATAAAGCCTTCACGATCTTCATAACCTTCTGAAATTTGTTTGTAATAAATCACAAGAACTGTCCCAAGTAGGAAAAATCGTAGAAAGGAAAATTCCGATAAAGAGAAGAGTCCCAATCACACTCTGATATTCTTTTTCAATGTGATAACGTTCAGAAACACTGATAATTTTTATTTTCTTTCCTTGTTGATTATGGAAGAGCATTAAAAATACTCTCTTGCAGATCAACCTTTTTATTAGCTGATTGAATACCAATAAAAAATACGTGTAACCATCTTTCAAACCCACTTGACTTGGTTGATTGACAACCAGATACATCATTTTTTTGCGATACTATACTGGATGCATTGGCAATCTTTCCATGTGCAAAATCTGTTGTCAAACGCTCTTTGATTTTCCACGATTTCCCATTGATGGTCAGATCTTGTTTTTGATTGATTTGAAGATTTTTGGTATAAAGAAGCGTTTCATTATCCGTTAAATTAACCTTTTCTCCCAGTCATTTTCATACTCTGAGACTAATGACAAGGAAAGTAGCTATTGATTTTTGAGCTTCCTCTACATTTAATCTGGCTGTATTTTCAGGAATCGTTAGCTGATTGCCATTGATTTTTGAAATAGAAGAGATTTGATAACTATAATCTTCATGCCCTAGCATCGCGTATCCCTTTTTGTGCACTACGTCTTTACCGCCTGTAAAATTGCAGCATTTTTTAGCCATCGTTCTATCTGTAATTGAAATATTATAATCCTTTGGATGCAAAGAAGTCATATAATCTTTCCCACCCACATAGATATTAATAGAGCCAACCAAGGTTACTAACAGCATAGTTGAAAGGATAGAAATTAGTAGACCTAGACCAGCATTTTTACGCATACGAGAAATCAAATTCGAAACAGAAATAAAATTTTGTATTTTGTAATAGTATCTCTTTCGTTTCTTTAAGAATTGCAAAAGCGTAATCGTTCCTGCATTAAAGAGAAGATAGGTTGCTAAAACAACCATGAGAACTGCGATATTAAAAATCGCAGCAACTGGCTTTCTCAACCGTGAGCGCAATATAATAAGCCACAGCAAGAAGTCCAAGTCCTAAAAGTGTCTGCAAGCCAAGAAATCGTCCTTTCTTCTCTCCAGCCTTCTTTTCTTTCATCAAATGAAGCGAGCTGTATCGAAGTAGACGCGTGGAATTTAAAAATAGAATCAACACAAAGGCAAGACCTAGACTAGCTAAAACAATAAAGACATTCAACCATTGGAAGGTCGAGGCAATGACTACTTTCATTCCCATGAATTTGAGTAAAACGGCAAAAAGGATTTTTGTCTAAAAAGGAGACCTAAAGCAAGTCCAAGTCCAATAGTCACTAGAGAGAAATAAAACATTTCAAAGAAAGTCATCAGCAACAAATGACGTTTCTCCATTCCTAAAATGCTGTATAATCCTAACTCTTTGGAACGATTTTTCATGACAAAGCTATTGGCATAAGTAATCAAGATAAGAACTGCAATTTGAATGACTGAGATACCAAATTGTAGAGTCATACGAGCCGCAGTACCACCGTAAGTAGCTTCTAAGTTTGGACTGTGAGCAAGTGATACAGCTATATAAAATTGCTGTTGCTACAATCGTTGCTAACGCAAAAGGATAATATAACTACGGTTTTTACCAGATTTGAGATGGCTAATCTATTCGTTAGTTTGAACATAATCATTCACCTCGCTCGCCATGACCGTTAAGGTATCAGAAATCTTGAACATCTGCCGCTCCGTCTTGTCGCCCTCGGAAAAATTTGGTATACAAAATACCATCCTTAATGAAAAGTACCCGCTTAGCACGACTTTGCTGCAGAGGTCGAATGCGTCACCATAAGTATCGTTTGACCCCGATCATTGATGTCGTCAAAGACATCTAAAAGCGCCGCAGACGATTTGGAATCCAACGCTCCAGTTGGTTCATCTGCTAACAGAATTTCTGGATTACTGATAATAGCACGTGCTACTGCCACCCGTTGTTTTTGACCACCTGAGATTTCATAGGGAAATTTTTCTTGTAGTTGGTTAATTCCAATTCGTTACAAATTGTGACCAGCTTTTTGCATCATTTCCGTGATGGGACGGCGCGATAGGACGAGTGGCAAGAGAATATTGTCCTTGACTGACAGTGTGTCTAACAAGTTAAAATCTTGAAAGACGAAACCTAATTTCTCCCGACGGAAGCTAGAAGCTTGACTGTCTTTTAATCGTTGCTGTATCAGTACCGCTGAGAAAGACACGTCCTTCAGTTGGCTTATCCAGCATGGCTAGAATGTTGGAGTAAGGTAGATTTTTCCAGACCCAGACTCACCCATAATCGCCAGCATAGTCACCCTCATCTACTGTGAAAAATGAATGTCCTTCAGTGCTCTCCACTTGATTTCCTTGAAAGCGTGTTTTATAAATTTTCATATGTTGTACATCTAATAATGTCATCGTTTGTCTTCTTTGAAATCCAAAATATAAATGTTATACTAATTGACCTCACTTCGTAGCCAAATTTGTACTTTTCAATGTCTTTATCTCTCACTGAAGCAATTTTAGCTTGTTTCATTTTAACAGATATCATCTTGTTCTTCCTTTTTGAGATGACTTTGTTTATAACAAATTACTCGCGCAAATCATTATTTCCATCATACTTTTCTCATTTTTGGACAAGATAAGCAATACATGTAATCAACCACAAATGAGCAGGATAAAAATATAAAAGAAATACTTGCTCCACTTAGTCATAGAACCGCGCTCACCCATTATAGAGCGAAATGAATGGCAGCACTGTAATAAAGAGCCAATCTGAATTGTAAAGCATCATTGAGAGGGTTGTAACCCATGTCGGATAAATCTGAATGCTCATACAAAATAAGATTACTGCTAAAATACCATATAGAAGATTTCGTAACTTTTTCTTTTTCTCGACAGATATACGCAATCAGTATAAATGGAATGATAGGGTAGACCACCTCCGTTACAAACCCAGCTAATAAGCAAAACGACAAGTCCTAAGATAAAGCGGATAGGCTGCCGTTTAATGTTAATTGGGTCGTCATTGAGCGAAATTCCAAAAAGAGAATTAGCGCAAGTACACCGCAAGCTAACGTTAGGAAAATATTATTGTAGATCTGAATTCCTTTAGACTGAAATAGCAGATTGAGAATAGTATTTCCAACAAAACATGATCATTGCCCAGAAAAATAGACGAAGATTGTAAAAGCAAGCGACTCCGTGTGTATCGAAACCCTTCTACTGCTGCGAAAGCGAACCAAACAGCTACACAACGTGTCAAAGCATGAAAAATCCTCCCATTCACCAGACAGTAAGCCTGGTATTTTCCCAAGATGATCAAAAACCATTAATAAAGCCATGAAGAGCTTCAGCTGAAAAAGCATTCAATCCTTTTTGTTTTCATGACTACCTCTTTATCAAACATTGTTTATTTTCTAATCTTATGATACAAAAAGAAAGGCTGCTACCATAACATAACCTTTTCATTTTTAGATATCAACCTTACAATTTTGTAAGATTGCATTCATTCAAATAACAATTTCTTCTCTTTGAACGTAATCATCACAGTTGTCCCTTCGCCGACCACAGAATGCAAACATGTAATTCATGGCCCAATTTATCCGCAATTTTCTTAGATAAATAGAGCCCTAATCCTGAAGATTGATGCGTCAAACGTCCATTATAACCAGAAAAACCTCGCTCAAACACACGGAGAAGATCGGAATTTTGAATCCCCAAACCAGTATCTTTCATATACAAAGGTATCTTCCTGAAAAGAAAAATTTCAATGCTACCTTGCTTCGTATATTTTGAGACTATTAGAAAGCACTTGCTCTAAAAATGACAAGAAACCACTTTTTATCTGTAATAACGGTGTGATTCAAATCTGCAAATTCAAACTAAGACCTTGCTGAATAAAGAAAAGCGATATTTTTGACGACTTTAACTAAAATCCTCTATATTTTTCTTTCTCACGACCAAGTCATCATGGAAGCTTTTCAACCTCAAATACTGCAAGACTAAGTTCGTATAAGAGTCAATCTTAAAACAACTCTGCTCCAATTGATTTTTGAGCATTTGCTCCTGTAAATCCTGTACCAATAACTGCTAGGCAATTGGTGTCTTAATCTGATGCACCCAAAGTGTATAATAATCCAGTAAATCACTCTGCTTTTTCTTGATGCTGTATTTTAGCTCTTTTTATCTTTTTCTAAAGTTCTAATTTTGAGGTGAGCAATGCTTCTAAAGGAGTGTACGCATCGCTTTCACCATATAAGACAGCATGACGAAAAATTTTGATATTGTTTCACAAAGTCTAAGATGAGGCCTATTAAGCTCGTCAAAAGCAAGAGTATTATAACATATTGCAAAACGGTGCGTTCATCTTCAAAAAAGATAAGAAAAATAAACAACAAACTATAAAAATAAATAACAATGAACATAAAAAGTTTTGAGAACGCAGATAATATTTGAAAAATAGATGCTTATTCTGATGTTCCATTGATTAACCTACACCTATACCTTTCTTTGTTTCAATGAAAATTTCTTGAGACCGACTTCTTCTAATTTCTTGCGCAGCCGTGCAACATTCACAGATAAGGTATTATCAATAAAGAAATCATTATTCCAAAGTTCTTTCATGAGATCATCACGCTGAAACAATACTGCCAGAATGCTCAACAGCACACGCAGAATTTGAAATTCATTTTTCGTTAACGTAATCACCTCTCCATCATACATCATATCCATGGACTTGAGATTGAGAATAACCTCCATGGTATTCCAACAAACTTTTGATCTGTCCCAAATTCATACGAACGACGCAAGAGTCCTTGAACCTTAGCCAGCAGACATTATTGTCAAATCGCTTCGTCACAAATCATCTCCGCCCATGTTAATCGCCATGACAATATCCATCGCCTGATCACGTGAAGATAAAAACATAATAGGCACTTTTAGAAATCTTGCGAATTTCTTTGGCACCAATGATAACCATTAAACAACGGTAAACCAATATCCATCAGGACTAGATGCGGTTCTTCCTTAACAAAAATCGTCAACACCTGCATAAAATCCTCTACAGCAATCACCTCAAATCCCATTGTTCCAGCATTTTTGACTTGTTGACGAATGACGGCATCGTCTTCCACTAATAATATCTTGTGCATGCTATCCCTCCTTCTTTTTCCTCCTTCTATTATAACAAAGACTTGATGAAATATGCTATACTAACAGTAAATCTACGAAAGAGAATGACTATGGGAAATATTTTTAACTATTTAGAAGATATACAATACGATAACATTCTATGATCAGCCCTTTACAGAGCTGGATGCTCCTAACCGAAATTACTTACTTAAACTACGATACAATCGTCACGGACAGTCTTGAACTACAAAAAGCGATCCGTTTAATTGATGTACCACAATATATGTCTGAAAGTAAACCCCTGATGAATACCAAACATCGCTTTAAAGCTTTTGACGCAGGCTGCATAGTGAAGCGTTATAAAAACCTCAAACTCTTTGGGTATGTAAACGATATTGATCTTGAGATGCAAAAAGCAATTTGCCGCTATGGTTTATAAAATTAACTTAGACACCTATGTCATTGCTTTTTCGCGGAAACAGATGATTCCATTATCGGCTGGAAAGAAGATTTCCATGACTTATATGGAATATGTCCCTGCTCAGTAAAACTGCTGTGCACTACGTTCAAAAAGGTTATGAAGGCATTTCCAAAAAGCCACCTTTATCTTGACTGGACATTCCAAAGGTGGTAATCTAGCGACTTATGCTAGCAGCCAAGTAGAGCCTGCTTTTGCAAGATAGAATCAAGCAAATCTACAGTTTTGATGCTCCAGGATTAAACCATACGATTATTGAAACAGAGGGATATCAAAGCATTGCTTCAAAAATCAAACGCTACATTCCTCAGGGCTCTATCGTCGGAATGATGCTGGAAACGCCTAAACAAGCTCACATCGTTAAAAGCGTAGCCATTGGTGGGAATTGCCCAGCATGACACTTTTCTCTTGGCAGATTGAAAATAAGTACTTTGTTTTACTTAACACGCTCAATCCAGACAGCATTCAGACAGACAAAACTCTAAAAGAATGGGTGGATGCTGTTCCAGATGACGATCTAAAAAAATTTCTTTGATGTCTTTTTCGGTCTCATTTTTAGATGCTCAAATTACATCTATTGATGATTTTTCCAACCCAACAGTATCAAAAATTACTGACTATTGTCCAAAAATGCCCATGCCCTAACAGAACAAGAAAGAAATGCTGAACCGCTTAACTCGACTCCTCATTTCAATCCGTTACCAAGCTTGATTTCGACTTTAAAACACCCAATCCAGCTGTTTTTATGACCGATATGCAGGAAATTAGGGCGAGCCTGACGGAGAGATTTTCATTTTAAATAAAGATGAATAGTACTTAACTAATTTGAAATCAAAAATGAATGACTAGTCACATTTGTAAGATCGTCATTCATTTTTATTCTATATTATTCTTTCTAAATCACGCAATCAAACTCCCATTTGGCACGCTTGGGTCAACACTCAGAAGTGTCAACTGATTGCCATGTTCGGCTGAGAGAATCATACCTTGCTGATACGTCCCATCATTTTGCGTGGCTTAAGATTGGCTACGATTTGTACCTTCTTACCAACTAACTCTTGTTCGTTCGGATAGTATTTAGCAATCCCAGAGAGGATTTGACGATTTTCTGCATCTCCAGCATCCAAGCGAAATTGGAGTAATTTATCACTCCCTTCCACTTTAGAAACTTCTTTGACTTCTGCGACACGAATTTCCAGCTTATCAAAGTCGTCAAATTTGATTTCTTTACGGTTGAGTGTGAGCTCTACTTCTTCTGGCTTCCATTCCTTCTTAATAGCTGGCTTGCCACTTTCCATCTGCTCTCTTTGATATAGGCAATTTCTTCATCCATATCAAGACGTGGGAAGATTGGTGTCCCTTTGGTAACTACTTTAATACCCGTTGGCAGTCCTGCTAAATCTAGATTTTCTAGGTCAAAATCTGCCCCCAAACCAAGCTGTTCCATGATAACATTTGATGTGGTCATCATAAATGGTTGAATGAGATGAGCCACCACACGTAAACTAGCTACCAAATGTGCCATAACTGCTGCCAAATCAGCAATTTTGGTGTCATCCTTCGCCAAGACCCATGGAGCTGTCTCATCAATGTATTTATTGGTACGAGAAATAATATTCAAACTGCTTTCAAGGCGCGTGGATAATCCACAGCATCTCATTTGTTTGTGGTATTGTACCAAATTATCAGCAACTACTGCTGCCAAATCAGCATCAAAGTCCGTCACATTTTCCACGTAAGCAGGAATCTCACCACCAAAATACTTGTTAATCATGGCAACGGTACGGTTGAGGAGATTACCGAGGTCATTGGCAAGTTCATAGTTGATACGACTAACATAATCTTCTGGCGTAAAAGTGCCATCAGAACCGACTGGAAGACTACGCATGAGATAATAGCGAAGCGGATCAAGTCCGTAGCGTTCAACCAACATTTCTGGGTAAACGACATTTCCCTTAGACTTGGACATCTTACCATCTTTCATGACAAACCAACCATGAGCAATCAGACGTTCTGGCATCTTCAAATCAAGCATCATGAGCATGATTGGCTAATAAATGGAGTGGAAGCGCAGAATGTCTTTCCCAACCATGTGGAAGACTGTACCATTCCAGAACTTATCAAAGTTGGCATGGTCATCTTGACCATAACCAAGAGCTGTTGTATAGTTGAGAAGGGCATCAATCCATACGTAAACCACGTGCTTAGGATTTGAAGGTACTTTAACGCCCAAGTAAATGAGGTACACGAAACTGCTAAATCTTCTAAACCGGGCTCAATAAAGTTCTTGATGATTTCATTCATACGACCATCTGGCTGGATAAAATCAGGATGAGCATGGAAAAATTCTACCAAACGGTCAGCGTACTTACCCAAACGCAAGAAATAAGATTCTTCTGACACCCATTCAACTTCGTGGCCTGATGGGGCAATGCCTCCGATAACCTTGCCAGATTCATCACGAAAAACTTCTTCTAACTGACTTTCAGTGAAAAATTCTTCGTCAGAAACAGAGTACCAGCCTGAATATTCACCCAAGTAAATATCATCCTGAGACAAGAGACGTTCAAAGACATCTGCCACAACTTTTTCATGGTAGTCATCAGTTGTGCGGATAAATTGATCACAAGAGATATCCAACAATTCCCAGAGTTCTTTTACTTCTTCTGCCATTCCATCCACATATTTCTGAGGAGTTATGCCCGCTTCTTCTGCTTTTTGTTGAATCTTTTGACCGTGCTCATCAAGCCCCTGTCAAATAAAAACATCATACCCCATGAGACGCTTGTAACGAGCGAGGACATCACAAGCAACAGTCGTATAAGCACTCCTATATGGAGCTTGCCAGATGGGTAATAAATCGGTGTCGTAATATAAAATGGTTGTTTTTCAGTCATTTTTAATCCTTTCAAGGCATGAATGAAACCTTTTTGATAACACTTTATTATAACATATTACACGCTTTTTAAATGAAAAATAGAGTTGAGTCAGTTGTACTCATAATCATTAGTATATTATTCTTGCTTAAATCTCATGCTTAGTATAAAATGATAATATTGAATGAGGCTTTGTTTTATATGAACTTAGTATGTTATAAATGAGTTTTCGTTCTCTACACCACGTTTTATGAGGAGTTATGGAAATGAACGAAAAACGAATGAAAATCATAGGTTGGGTAGCGACATTCATGTCTGTTATGATGTATGTATCTTATATCCCACAAATTATGGATAATTTAGCTGGACATAAGGGAAACTTTATCCAACCTTTGGTAGCTGCAATCAACTGTAGCCTTTGGGTTTATTATGGTTTGTTTAAAAAAGAACGCGATTTACCACTTGCTGCCGCAAATGCTCCAGGTATTGTATTTGGACTTATTACTGTACTAACAGCAATGTTCTAACCTGATTGAATTCTCTCTACTGTCCTATCTGACAGTAAGGGATTTTTGTTGACGGTTCTTACAAAAATAGAATTACAAACAAAAATTCTGATTTACTTCAGTCAAAAGCTCTATCTGAATGGGACTAGTCAGATAGAGCTTTTATTTTTATATTTGTACCATTTTAGAAAAAGATTTTTAATATTCCTTTTGCTATCTTTAATGCTATCTGTCTTTTAACTATAATTTCAACAGCAGCCTCATTTTTCACCTTTTATTTCAAATAAGCTTCACAGCTCCTTTATCTTGATTTCTCTGCAAGATTCCTAGCAAGATCTCTTTTCTATTTTTGCTTTTATCTATTCAAAAAGGAAAATACTCTTAATACGTCACAACGCTCAAGTTACCACTCTCATATTCTGCGATGAAGATATTAGAAATATCAGTATAGCCTTCCTTAGCGAGCCTCTCGATTAACCATTCTTCTGTTTTGTCAATAGACTCTAAAATATCAATCTGGACAACACCGTCTGTGATAATGGGGTATTTCGGATTTTCTTCACCCGCCTGTACGACAATAAGCTGACCGTTTTGTTCCATGACTGCTCGTTTAACTTGCTTTAGTTGAAAAATTCCTTGACTACGCAACTTCAGAGCCACATCAGCCGCTGAAAGGCCAACGGAGCGGCAAGCTTCAGGGCTCAACTTCCCGTGCTGAATCAGGGTAGTCGGTTTACCATCAATCAAATGCTTGACTGCCCGAACATTGTTATTGAGCCATTTTAGAGTCAAGACCAAGATCGTCCACATAATGAGGATGATCGCATACTGGAGAATGTTAATAGAGCTATTATAAATCACCCCACCAATAATACCACCTAGAACATAATTTTTGAATCTGATCAATCGCGGAATTAGGTGCCAGATTTCCTTTTTCCTGTCACATTGATAACAAACACGAGTGAAAATAGTCCCAAAGCTAATTTAATCAAGATTTCAAGAAAATTCAATGTCATTTTTAACCTCCACTAATTTGATATCTGTTGTCTTATGCAATTTAATTTTTTTCCAGTAAATACTTATCTGGCTCACTGCCACTCATAGCTCGATAAAAATCTTTTCCAACTTTTAAAAATTGCTCCATCCGTCGCAGCTGAAGTGTTGACATAAACCTCTGACTTATCTACTCCCAAATCTTTTTGAAATAACTTCAATAAAATGAAGAGAAGTTTGGAACTGGTTATTAGAGGCTTGATTCGTCTGAAAAGTGCTAATCCCAATCAGAACGATAGCAATCAAAGACAAAATGGAGATAATCGCCAATTCACGAAATTTCGAATCGCGCTTATTTCGATAAGCCTTAAAAAGCAAAAAACCTGTCACTAGCAGTAGCAAGGCGGGAAAGCGTGACCATCAGCCAGTTTTGTTGGTTAATTTGACTTAAAACGTAATTATAAGAATAAAAATTTCATTTTTCTCCCTCTATTTTCTCGGTCTATTATAGAAAAATTTCGATATTTTTCAATATTTCTAGACAGTTTGTTTTAACAAAATAATAGGTTTGTGCCTAGATACTCGTCATAACGAAGCAATATATAAACGAATAACCCAATACTCCAAGCGATGCATCTTCGTACTGATATTATTTGCCTTGGAGTCTTTACTGGTTACAAATATGCAAAAGCCAATGGATAACCAACAAAAAGCTAGGAAGCCCAAAACTGTTACCCATCGACTGCTAAAGCCACTTGCTTTGACCCGATAGTTCAAAAATGTGTTGCCATCGTTTCTGGTAGCCGATTCCAAAAGAAACAACCCACAAGCACAGGCAATAGAATCATAACACTTGTTAGTCCTAATATTTTTTTATTCATTTTCAGCTCTTTTACTTCCTTTCAAGTCTGCTAACCACACCATCATATCCTCCAACACAGACGTATTGAGTTCATAATAAATGAAATTTTTCTCTCGTCTTTCCACAACCAAATCCGCCGGCTTTCAAGACATTGAGGTGATGCGAAATGGTAGATCCCTGTCAACTCAAATCGCTCTGCTATTTCCCCAGAAGTCATCTCACATAGCGGCAATAGTAGATATCTGACTCACAGTGTCCCCAGCTCAACATCATACCACCACACCCATATCCAAAAGAATCCATGTTAAAGTCATAAGCTAAAACAATAAAGAAAAAAAGATACTCGACCTTTGTATCATCTTAATCACTTCTATACTCTATTTAGATACTTTTCTAAATAGAGTTATACGCTTTATTTTCAAAAGATACAATAGATATTTAGATAACTTTCTAAATAGAAGGTCCTGCACCTTCAAATGATTTCTATAAAAAGAAAAGAGACTATCAAGGCAGAAAGAACAATAAGGGCCCCTGAAAAGTGTCACAGCCAGACTTACCCAAAAACCAGCTGTGTTCCTTGGATTGATCCCAATTCCAACACCAATTTCTTTTCTGTACCCAAAATGGCTCAGAAGATGATTGTTTTCCCCAAAACGAAGTAACCTAATAAGGTACCAAATAAAGAATATGAATAAGATGACTTTCAATAATAATGCACCCATTTTTATCTCCTTTAACTAATATTATACACCTTACTATCCTTTTTACAACCTCAAACTCGCCTAGCCAGTCATTTTTGATACAATAGATAAATCTAGAAAAAGGTATCCGTATGAAACTCATATCTTGAATATTGATCTCTCAACGCAGCTTTGACCAGCGATTCTGCACTGCGCGAATTGTCACAAGCTGTTTTACAGACTTTAGTAGGATTAGACGCTGATATTATCGCCATTCAAGAGACTAAATTATCTGCTAACGGACCAACTAAAAAGCACCTAACAGTCTTGGATAAACTTTTCCCCGATTATCAAAATACATGGCGTTCATCCATTGAGCCTGCACGTAAAGGTTATGCTGGGACTATGTTTCTCTATAAGAATAACCTGACACCAATCATCACTTTCCCAGAAATCGGCGCTCCTTCTACTATGGACGCCGAAGGACGTATTATTACCCTTGAGTTTGAAAAATTCTTTTGTCACACAAGTCTATACTCCCAATGCAGGTGATGGACTTAAACGCCTAGTAGAACGCCAAGTGTGGGATCAAAACTATGCTGACTATCTAACAACTTTAGACAAAGAAAAACCTGTCCTTGCAACAGGAGACTACAATGTAGCCCACAATGAGATTGACTCGCTCATCCTTCTAGCAACCGTCGCTCACCTGGATTTACAGATGAAGAACGATCTGGATTTACCAATCTGTTAAATCGTGGTTTTACTGATACTTTCCGTTACATTCACGGCGATATTCCAAATGTTTACAGCTAGTGGGCACAACGCAGCAAGACCAGCAAAATCAATAACAGTGGCTGGAGAATTGATTACTGGCTGACCAGTAACCGCGTGGCTGACAAGGTAACCAAGTCTGATATGATTGACCTGGTGCGCGCCAAGACCACACACCGATTGTCATGGAGATTGAACTCTAAGGAGAAAACGAATGGACTATCAAGCTGTCATCCCCGAATTTGTGGTATCCAACATCGAAAAGTCACGCCACTTTTACTGCGACTTACTGGGATTCTCTGTCGAATACGAGCGTCCAGAGGAGAAATTTCTCTCCTCTCGCTTGAAGACTGCCAGCTTATGTTAGAAGAAAGTAGCGCAGAAGAATTCAGCCCAACTGACCTATCCTTTCGGGCGCGGTGTCAATATTTCCTTTGGCATTGAAGATGTCCCTCAGCTCCACCAAAAAACTGCTAGAAGCTGACTATCCCATTCATCGTCCGCTGACAAAAGAGAATTTCGAGTAGGAGATAGCTTTATTTACCCTCATGAATTTGCGATTTTGGATCCAGATGGTTATTTTTAGATTTAGTGAATAAGAAAGCGAAGTCATCAGACCTCGCTTTTTATATAGTCCTTAAAAGTTATAGAGTTGCGGATAGTGATCGCATTTAGGATTTCTAGGATGGCAAACTTTCGCGTCCAGCAAATCATAGCCTGATGCGCAGGCAACCATTCATTTTTGGGGGTAAAACTTCCATCACTCGTTGTTCAACGTCTAGCGGGGTAGCTGACTTTTTGACAATATCATGGTGTTTGCAGATTCGCTCACATGGGTATCCACTGCAAAAGCGGGAATACCAACCAACACTCATGACCACATTCGCTGTTTTACGCCCTACACCAGCTAAACTTTCTAATTCTTTCCGTGTGCGAGGAACTTGACCATCAAAGTCATCGAGCAATTGCTGAGCACATTTCTTCAAAAATTTAGCTTTATACGATACAGTCCCAGACGAGCGATATGGCTAGCAATTTCGCTTTCGACGCCGCAGCCATTTTCTGTGGATTAGGATAAGCTTTTAAAAAGGGTTGTGTAACCGTATTAACTGCTGCATCCGTTGTTTGAGCTGACAATATGACCGCTACCAGCAATTCAAAATAATTGTTAAAAATTCAAACTAGGCTTAGCATCTGGAAATAGGGCAATTATCTCCTCAATCACCTTTCGTGCACGTTTTTGATAAAACCATTTTTCTTTTCGTTCCTTACTAAATTTAATGAAAATCAACAAATCGCAAAGATATTCACTGCGCGACTCCCTACCGACTTACCTTTTACTACCAAACTGTTAATACAGACAAAAGCCTGACGCTTAAGGTTAGAAGTAAAATTGACGATATCAGTGACAAAGAATACGATAAGGTTGACAAACATTTCATCTTCTTCGTCTACCATCCCCATAGTCTAACCTTCGAAACTATAAAAAGCCGTCGAAATTTGAAAAAGATTTTCTTCAGAGTGTAAAAATATTATAACATGAACGACAATGATACCAAAATGTGAGCTTAAAAAGTGGGACAACCGTCATGATTTCAGAGAAATTCATTTTGCCCGTTCACTTCCTTTTATTCTATAAATCTAATGTCGCATACTCTTTACGGTAGCCTATTTGTAGGATTTTCCCATCTTTTTCTAAGATTGGACGCTTGATGAGCATGCCATCTGCCGCTAGAAGATCTGCGGCTTCCTCAATTGACAATCCTGATAGTTTGTCTTTCAAACCTAACTCACGGTATTTGAGCCCGCTAGTGTTGAAGAAAGATTTAGGGCACAAATCAGAATTTTCAATCCAAGTTAGAATCTCCTCTTTACTCGGTGTTTCATTGACAATATCTACTGCTTTCAAATTCCAAACCCAGCCGCTCTAACTCAGCCTTGGCTTTATGGGACAGGTTGAACATTTTGGGTATTCAATAAATCGTAACATATTTTCTCCTCCATTTTATCATTTATCTAAATCTTTCGTTAAGCTCAATGCCTTCATGCTCCAAAAGCCACCATTTCTTGTCCAGCCCCCCAGCATAGCCAGTTAATTGTCCTTGACTGCCTAACACCCGATGACAAGGAACGATGATAGAAAAAGGATTTCTACCTACAGCACCGCCAACAGCCTGCGCAGAACGACTCACCTAACTTCTTTGCTATCTGACCATACGTAACGAATTCTCCGTAAGGGATAGTTTGCAGATGAGCCCAAACTTGTTGTTGAAAACTTGTCCCAACAGAAGCTAAAGGAAGACTCGAAAAATCTGGACAATCTCCCGCTAAAATAGTGTTCTAGCAAAAGTTCCGTTTCTTTCAAAACGTCATCAAAAAGCAAGTTTCCTTCTTCCAAAACCATGTTCAAAAATATTTCTGCTTTTAAAAACCAAACTCCAACAAGACCTGATTCATTAGCAACAGAGACATTTCTCCTAAAGGAGAGAGATACATTTGTTTATAAAAATCATGATTTTTCTCACTATTTCGCTTGTTCATGATACCGTGCATAAAAGCGAACTTTTATTCAAACCGTATTGCTACTTGTTTGATAGCCTGATTTTCTTTGTCCCCGCTGCTACTAACTGTTCAATCTCTACCAACAAATCCGCTTCTGACTGTTCAATCTCTTCTTCCTTAAAACCTTCTACGATTAACAAACATTCACCTTTTAGTGGATTTTCCGTAATAAAGCCAATCACTTCCGAAATCAAGCCGCGCTGGTATTCCTCATAAATCTTAGTTAATTCCCGTACTAGTACTACAGAACGATCCCCATAGATACTGAGCATATTTTCTAAAGTAGCTTTGACCCGATGAGAGATTCATAAAAATCTGAGTTTCAGGATAAGATTTCACTTTCAAAAATTCTTTCTGTTGTCCAACCTTGCGTGGCAAAAATCCATAAAAAGATGAGGTTGCGGAGCTAGACCGCTTGCTATCAAAGCTGAAATTCCCGCACTCAGTCCAGGAACAGTCACTACTGCGATTCCCTCAGCAATAGCAGCCTTGACGAAATCATGCCCTGGATCAGAAATACTAGGCAAACCTGCATCCGAAACCTGAGCAATATCCTGCCCGCTTTTCAGCAAACGAATCAAATCAGGAATTTTTCTTGGCATTATGCTCGTGAAAGCTAATCTGCTTCGTTGCAATACTCAAATGTCTAAGCAAAAGACCAGTATTTCTGGTATCTTCTGCTGCAATATAATCGACTTCTTCAAAGTATTCACCATGCGAATACTCATATCATCCATGTTCCCAATCGGAGTTGCCACTAGATAAAGCTTCCATAAGGCGACTGATCTTTAAAACTTTTGAATCTGCATGCCTACTCCCTAAAACAGCAACTCGTCACAAAACATGCATTCTGCATCATTTTCACGGCGTTAGCCATAAAAATCCGTACAGACATGAAAACCGTCTTCGTATAATTTACGCAGATTATCGCGATTTCTTTTTGTTTTTGGTGTTGTAGTATGCTCCACTTGGCCCAATCGCTCTCGTAATTTATCATTTTCCAAACGAAGCCTACGTTTTCTTCTACTACGCCTTTCAGATTTTTCTTAATTGCCTCTACCTCTGCTAAAGTAATAAGTAGGTTTTTGAGAAAAATTCATCTAGCGCATCAAATAATTCTTTTTATTCATCCCCACTACCATTTTCCCTATGCTAATACAGCACATCAGATTCTTTTCTTGTAACACCATATATTCGAGTGCATTTTGAAAACTAACATTTGCTTGCCACATTTTCCTCGCTGCAAATATACCGTCTAAAGCAATAGCGTCCACATCTGTTTCCATCTCTTTAGCAAATAAAATTTCCAGCACCTTCAAAGCCTGTCCTGCTTTTTCCTTATCATCAGCCAGACTAGCTAACTGCAACCTGCAAATAGGCGATTGCTTTTTGATTCAAGCAAAAAGATACAAGACATTCACATTCATTAACTCAGTTCAAAAATGATGAACTAGCTGCCAAACGCATAGCTTCTTCTTCCGTCTGACTGTAAACTGTCAACAATTCTGCTTGCGTCTTCATCACTCCAGCTTGTTCTAATTTCTCAAACAAATATGCTTTATTTTTCGAAAATAAATCGCTGCGCTCGACTTTTAATGGTCGGCAAAATAAGGTTTTCATCTGCTGTCAGTAAAAATATACACTTCACTTTGCGGCTCTTCGATGACCTTTAACAGTGAATTAGCCGCATTGATATGCATTTTTGTCCGCATCACAAATAATAAATACCCTGTTTGCTGCTTTCAAGTCCTGACTGAGAAAAAATTGCGTATGAGCTCGAACACGCTCTGTTTTGATAATCTGATTAATCGGTCGAACAACCGTCACATCTGAAAAATCCTCTTCCCTCAATCAAACGACAATCTCGGCATTCTACCACAGGGTAAGACACCATTTTTATTGGTACAAAATAAACTCTGTGCTAAACATTGAGCCATCTCAAAACCACCGAAAGCTCCTGTAAACAGATAAGCATGATTCAGACGATTCTGCTGTAAAATGTTCAAAACGCTCAAACAAGACTGGCTGTAACTGAGCTAATTTTTCTATTTTCATCTTAGACTCTCAACATGCTCTGCTAGCACTGCTACCGTATCGGAAATTACTTTTTCAAGTGGGCTGACTGGCGTCAATCCTTTTCATACGATTTGCCTTTTTCAAGAATAGATAAATATCCTTCACGGACTCGTTTATGCCATTCCACACTTTCTCGATCTAAACGATCTGCTCCCCTATCCTTACTCTTAGCAATGCGGGCTAAACCTTCCTCTACATCAATATCAAAATAGAGAGTCAAATCTGGCTTCAAACCGTCTGTCGCAAAAATTATTCAGCCAATCGATATCAGCGACCTTCAATCCCCGGCCAAACCCTTTGATAAGCAACAGAACTATCAATAAAACGGTCTACTAACACAAGCTCACCGCGGTTCAAGGCTGGTACGATGCGCTCCACTAAATGCTGCCTACGACTAGCTATATATAGGAGCAATTCTGTTTTTCATCGATTTCTGTATGCTTTTGGATCCAAAAATAACATCACGAATTTTCTCCGCAACTGCTACTCCACCAGGCTCACGCGTTGTGATAAACGCCTCGCCCTTTTTGTTTCTAAAAATAGGAATCAAAGCTTCTAGAACACTTGATTTCCTGCGCCGTCTGGTCCTTCTAAAGAGATGAACATTCCTTTTTGACATATTAACTCATTTCTTCTTTTTTTCTTTTCTATTTTAACAAAAAACTCCAGAAAAATCATTTTGAAAAACTTAAATTTTTTCAAAATGATACATAAGCTTTCAAGATTTGATACAATAGAGTGTGCAGAAACTATTAGGAGGTTATCATGTCTAAGTTTAAAAACTATCTGACGATTATTCTAGGAGCTGGAATTTTTGCTTTTGCATCAATTATCTGATTATTCCAAATCATTTGTATGAAGGGGGGCGCGACTGGGGTGACCCTCATTACATACTATCTATTTAAAATTCCCGTTTCACTGATGAATCTCATCATCAACATTCCTCTTTTCATCATTGCCTGGAAAGTCTTTGGCTCACGGCTATTGTACTCTAGCATCTTAGGAACCTTTGCAGTCTCTGCTTGACTGACTATCTTTGAGAAAATTCTTTCGTGATTAACCTTGAAGGCGATCTCGTAATTGTAGCGCTCCTAACCGGGATTATTGCTGGCGTTGGACTAGGAATTGTTTTTCAATGCTGGTGGCACCACTGAGTGAGTACGGACATCATTGCTAGAATCGCTAACAAGTATACGAACATCTCCATGGGAAAATTGATGTTTACTGTAGACTTCTGTGTCCTTATTTTCACTGTACTTGTTTTTAAAGATGTTCGCTTAGTGACTTATACCTTGATTTTTGTCTTTATCGCTTCACGAGTGATTGACTTAATTGGTGAAGGCGGTTATGTTGGTAAAGGATTCATGGTGATCACAAATCATCCGGAAGAGTTAGCAAAGAAAATCGATGAAGATCTCAGCCATGAGTTACTTTTCATCAATGGACAAGGTTACTATAGTGAAAACAACTTAAAACTCATTTACTGTGTCGTTGGACGAAACGAAATGCAAACGATGAAAAAATGTAATTCATAGCGTTGATCCACGTGCCTTTATTACGATTACAGATGCTCATGAAATCCTGGGTGAAGGCTTTACTCTAGATGCTAATAAACAACCGCTTCAAAGATATTATTAAAAACGCATGCTAGCAGTTTTACTGATTCCATAAGTGTTTTTTATTTTGCTATAAAGCTTTTGCTGAAGTACGGGTTATATCCTCAACCTGAATGTCTTTATCTTCAAATTTTGCTTTCAAAGCTGGCAAATCAATATCGCCATCGATTTGCACCTCAATAACAACTTTCCCATCTTTTCGTGGAATATTGACAGCATTAGAGATATTAAGATTTTTCTTCAACAATTAAATGCACAATTTTTCCAACACACCGACTTCATCTTCTGTAATGAAGCGAACACGGATGCCTTCTTCTCCATAGCCAGCAATTTCCAGAAAGGCTCTAAAAACATCACGATCTGTAATGACACCATAAACTTGTTGATTATCCACAACTGGTAAAATTCCAATCTTGTTTTTAACATTAAATAGTTGCATCTTCAAGCTAGCAAATTGCAGACACTGTCACCACATCACGAATCATGATATCTTTGATTTTGGTCTTGTTTAACAAATAATTCATCTCATAAATAGACAAACTTGTTGCTTTTTGAAGGACTTGCTTCTGCAATCGTTCCTTCAGTCACCAAACCGACCAATTGGTCATTTTCAATAACAGGAAGTCGATGAAGTTCCTGCGCCTGCATGATATCTGCCGCATGTGCCACTGTCGTATCTGGACTAATGTATATGACTTTGTCAGTCATAAAAATCTTTAACAGCCATGGAAATTCTCCTTTATCTCTAATTTTCAGTTCTATTATACTGTATTTTTCAGCTTATTTCAAACGCTTTCAAAGTCATTGTTCCGCTTTCCAATAACAAATTAGTGACTAAAAAGAAGCAGAAAAACCACTTCTTTTTTCCTCGTTTCACCCACCAAGATAAGCTTTGCGAACTTCATCAGAAGCGAGCAATTCTTTTCCCGTACCATGACAAGACAATGTTTCCTGTTTTCTAAAAACGTAGCCACGGTCAGCAATCGAGAGCGCTTTATTAGCATTTTGCTCAATCAATAAAACAGTTGTATCTTTGCTTTTGAATATCTTGAATAATATCAAAAATTTCTTGGATGAAAAGAGAGCCAATCCCATTGAGGGCTCATCTAAAAGCAAGAGTTTAGGAGTAGACATGAGAGCCCGTCCCATAGCAAGCATCTGCTGCTCACCTCCAGAAAGAGTTGCAGCATCTTGATTCTTACGCTCTTCCAAACGCGGAAAAACGTGAAAAACTTTCTTTAGATTTGCTTGATTTTCATCACGATTTGTTTTCAGAAAAGGCACCCATTTCCAGATTTTTCCATAACGGTCAAACCTGAGAATACATGGCGTCCTTCCGGTACCTGAGACAGTCCTGCCGCCACAATTTTCTGAGCAGAAACTTTTCTGAATTTCATTTCCTAAAACTCAATTTTTCCTGAACTTGGACGAACCAGTCCTGAAATTGTCCGAAGAATCGTCGTTTTTCCAGCACCATTTGCACCAATAAGGAAACAACTTCTCCTTCATTGACTTCAAAACTGACATCTCGGACTGCCTGAATCATGCCATAATGGACAGAAAGATTCTCAACTTTTAGCATAGACATTAGGCTCCACCTCCCAGATAAGCTTCGATAACACGTTTATCATTTTTAATCTCATCAGGAGTCCCTATGTGCAATCAACCGACCATATTCTAATACATAGATTCGCTCAGTTACTTCCATGACGAGGCTCATATCGTGCTCAATCAACATAATTGTGATTTGAAATTCATTTTTAATACGACGGATTAACTCTGTCAATTCTGCTGTTTCCTGCGGATTCATTTCCCGCAGCAGGCTCATCTAAAAAGAGAATTTTGGGTTCTGTTGCTAGAGCACGCACAATTTCCAACCGCCGCTGCTGTCCGTAAGCTAAATTTTTAGCAAGAGTCTCTGCTTCTCCGTCTAAGTCAAAAATTTTTCAGTAATTTGAGAGCTTTCTCACGCAATGCTGCCTCATTTTTATAGAAAGCTGGCAAACGAAAAAGCTAGCAAAAGACATGTGCTTTATGATGATTTCAAAAAGCAATCAGGGACATTATCTAGCACTGTCAAATCCTTAAATAATCGAATATTTTGGAATAGTAGCGACTAAGCCCCTAACGAAGCAATCTTATATGAGCCTTGCCATTGATCAAATGGCCATCCAAAGGTCACGCTTCCTCACTTGGTTCTATAAACACCTGTTAACAAGTTGAACAACGTTGTTTTTCCTGCACCGTTTGGGCCAATGAGACCGACTAATTCCCATCATTCAGCTCCAAGGTTACATCACCCAACAGCGGTCAGCCCGCCGAAATTTTTGTTAGATTTTACATCAAGAAGCGCCATTAGTTGACCTCCTTATCATTTTTAAAAAAGCGTGAGAGTTCAATTCTCAAGTACCAAGAAGTCCACCTGGTCGGAAAATCATCACAAAATCAAAGCAAGAGAGTAAATAATCATACGAATACTTGCCACATTTTGTAGCACCATGTTTAAGATACCTAAGAGAATTGCTGCAACAATAGTGCCTGTCATAGAACCAAGACCACCAAAAGACCACGATAATCAAGACATTGATACTATTGATGAAGGTATAATCTTTCGGCACAACAGAACCAATAAATCCCGCCTGAAGTGAGCCTGCAATACTAGCTGTTATAGCTCCGAAGACAAACGCAACCACTTTAATTTTAGTAGTGTTGACTCTTACAGATTCTGCCGCAATTTCATCTTCACGAACTGATAAGGTTGCTCGTCCAATTGGGCTCCGTAAAAATTGATGGTCAAAATAGTTGTAATAACTACAAAGAAATATACCATTTGCCAATTGGTAAAGGCAGGAATACCCAAGATACCCGCAGCTCCGTTGGTCAAATCACCACCGTTAATGATTAAAATGCGAATGATTTCAGAAACCCCAAGCGTTGCAATCAGCTAAATAATCACCTTTCAAGCGAAGAGTAGGAATCCCTGACAATCAAAGCTACTGCTCCTGCAATCAACGCTCCTAATACCATAGCTGCAAAAAAGGCCGGATAAGTAGCTGATTTCGAGCCAATAATCGCAGCTGCATAGGCACCAATTGCCATAAATCCAGCATGTCCCAGAGAAAATTGACCTGAAAAACTGACAATCAAATTTAAACCTACTGCCAAAATAATGTTAATACCAATTTGTTGTAAGATTTGTAGATAAAAATCATTCAAAACTCCTGCACTAGCAAGATAAATCAACCCATACCCAGCAAGAAGGAGAACAAACCATAAAATATTTATTTTTAAATCTTTCATAGCTTACACCTTCTCTTTCACATTCTTACCAAGAATCCCTGCAGGACGAACGAGTAAAATTAAGATTAAAAATACCATACACAATCGCATCACGGAAATCTGACATACCAAAAGGCTGTTGCAAGGTTTCTAACAAACCAATGACAAAAGCCTCTAATGCTGCTCCAGGGATAATGCCAATCCCACCAAGAACTGCGGCAACAAACGATTTCAGCCCTGGAGTCATTCCATCAATGGTTCAAGGAATTATAATAAAGCGCAATGAGCACACCTGCCGTCTCCTGCCAAAAGCCGAGCCCAAAGCAAAAAGTGAAACTAATCGTACGATTGACATTAATTCCCATTAGTTGCGCCGCATCGCTATCGACCGAAACTGCCCGCATGGTTTTTCCATTTTTGTTTTTGAACGATGACTTGTAACAACACCATTAAAAATTAGGAAACAGCCAAAATCATTAATTGGATATTGGTGAGACTAATCGGTCCAAAACTATAACGAACCGTTTCAATCACTTGGGGAACGAACGAGTATTGGCCCTACAAAATACACTCATCACGTACTCCAAGAAAAACGAAACACCAATTGCAGTAATCAAAGCTGCAATTCGAGTCGAATTCTCAACGGGCGATAAGCCAAAGAAATTCGACTAGTACGCCTAAAAGCCGCTGTCCCAATCATTGCCAAGATTAAGGCAAGGAAAAAAATTAAGATGAAGGAATTTATCAAGAAATACCCCTATAAAAGCACCCATCATGTAAATATCTCCATGAGCGAAATTGATGAGTTTGATAATTCCATAAACCATAGTATAGCTGAGAGCGAGTAAAAGCATAGACGCTCCCTAAAATTAGACCATTAACAAGTTGTTGGAGCATGGCCACCACACTTTCTAAATATAATATCGATGAAAGGATGATGTGGTGATTCACATCTTTCTTATCCCTATCGTAAAAAGAGTGAGTAAGTCATGGTTTCAAAGAAATTGGTTCTCTTACTCTCTATTCCAAGTTTGAGCAAAAAGAAGTCGTCAGTTCCTTTTTCTCACCTTATAGCTGATTGATGTTAAACAATTTAAGACAGAGCTAGCAGTTACTCTATCTTACAAATCATAATGAGCTACATTCTTAACACTAAGATATCTATCCTAACTATCTCTTTTAACCCATATAAAGAGAAGTAACTATCTACGATGTCCACCATAAATAGTTACTCTTCTATACACTATAAAAATATATTTTAAGCAGTTCTTTATGAAAGATTATGACTTTAACTGTTTCAGCTGCTGTGACTTTCCCATTATTCATGGTCATCATAAAGGCTGTTTTACAGTGTTATGATGCTTTGTCAAAGCTGGTATCACCTGTTACACCTTCAAAATTCTTTTGTCTTCAGCCATATTGTTTTTAATGTCAACAGATGTTTTTCGCACCTTTGGCAGCATTAGCAACAAGATAAACAGAATCATATGCTAGCGCTGCAAATGTTGAAGGTTCTTCATTGTTGTATTTAGCCTTGTAAGCTTCTAGGAATTTCTTAGCTTTCGCTGAGACATCAACTGTTGAAGAGAAGCCTGAAATATAGTAGATATTTGAAGCTTTTAGCTGGTGTCGTTTGTTGGACAAATTCTGCGCCATTAAAGCCATCACCACCAACGATTGGTTTATCAATTCCTACACACGCGCTTGATTGACAATTTTACCAGCTTCCGTATAATAACCAGGAATGATAATCGCATCAAAATCTTTTCCCTTCATCTTGGTCAAAGCTGCTTGGAAGTCCGTATCACCAGCGACGAAATTTTTTTCATCCGCAACAATTTTGCCTTTATAGGCGCTTCGGAAAGCTTTTTGATGATACCTTTGGCATAATCACTTGAGTTATCTGTATAAAGCACAACTTTTTCGCTTTTAACTTTTCTGTCACATATTTAGAAATGATTTTACCTTGGAAGCTATCCTGGAAAAGTCCCAATGAATAAATACTTTTGATTTTTGTCAAGCCATCTTGAGTAGCACTAGGTGAAATCAAGGGTACACCTGCTTTTGTCGCATTAGAAACAGCTGCTGCTGTTGCACCAGAAGTCGCAGGTCCCTACAACTGCATTGACTTTCGATTGGGTTACTAAGTTGGTCGTTACAGAAGCAGCTTCTGCTGTTTCAGATTTATTATCTTTGTCCACTACTTCTAGTCCGTCAATACCACCTGCTTTATTGATTTCTTCAACTGCAAGCTGAGCGCCTTTTGCTCGGCTGTACCATAAGCAGCTGTTGCGCCTGTCTCTTCAAAGTTGAAATCCAATTTTAATAGTCTTATCAGCAACTTTTTGTACCTGTTGCATTAGATCCACCTGACTTCACTTCCCACAAGCGGCAAGAAGAGCAACGCTTTGCAAGAGCAACAAATGATAGCGCAATTTTCTTTTTTTCATATTCTTAACTCCTTGTTTCAAAATAATATGTTAAGAATATACCGAATTATCTGACAATTGTCGAGTGGTCAACAGAATTTTTACATGTTTACGTTTTCCTTCTCTCTAAATAAACTTCCAACGAAGTCTGTATCCAATTCTTGAATATGACAAACCCGTACTTGTTTGACATATTTTTTCCTTAGATAGTTTCTCAACAATACCATCTACTTGCGCAGTATCTACATACAACTGAAGATAACGATGCTTTTTGGAATGATAGACAATATCACCAATGGACGCAATTCTTTTTATGTCACGATTATAATATAAATAGACAATGATACCTGTTCGTTCTTCTTTTTAAACATGAGTTTTTCTTTTCTAATATTTTTCATTTATAGTATATCAAAAATGCCCATCAGAGGACATTTTTTTCAGATAATAGCAAATAGAGCATTAGTTCAAGTTGTTATTTGCCATGATTTCATCAATGAAACCATAATCTAGTGTTTCTTGAGCACTCATCCAGTAGTCACGTTCAGCATCTTTATGAACTTGCTTAACGGTCTTACCAGAGTTATCTGCAAGAATTTTTTTTCCAAATTGTTTCGAGTTTTCAGCAAATGTTCAGCAGCAATCGCCATATCGGTTTGTTGCGTACCGCCACCAGTTCCACCCATTGGTTGGTGAATCATGTACTCTGCATTTGGCAACATAAAGCGTTTGCCTTTAGCACCACTTGAAGCGATGATGGTTCCCATGGACGCAGCCATTCCCATGACAATTGTTTGAACATCTGATTTGATGAAGTTCATTGTATCGACAATCGCTAGACCCGCTGATACAGAACCTCCTGGCGTATTGATATAAAGATAAATATCCTTTGTACTATCTTTGAGCATCTAGGAAAAAGCAGTTGGGCAATAATGAATTGGCCATGTTGTCTTCAACTGCTCCAGTGAGCATAATAATGCGATCTTTTTAAAAGACGTGAGTAAATATCGTACGAGCGTTCCCACGGCTTGTTTGTTCAATAACTACAGGAATCATTGTATTCTCCTTTTCATCTGATATTTTTAATCTGACCAACAATTCTAGTAAGATTTTTCAAATATGAGACTATTATAGTCTTTTTGGTCAAAAAGGTCAAACATAAAACTTATTATTTTGTACCAAAAAGACGATCTCCTGCATCTCCCAATCCTGGAACGATGTAGCCATTTTTCATTCAAGTGATCATCAAGGGCTGCCGTAAAGATTTCTACGTCTGGGTGAGCTTCTTGTAAAGCTTTTCACGCCTTCTGGAGCCGAAACAAGACAGACAAATTTGTAATATTGTGCTCCACGTTTTTCAGTGAATCAATAGCTAAAAATAGCTGAGCCACCTGTTGCTAACATCGGATCCACCACGAAAATTTGACGTTGGCTAATATCTTCCGGTAATTTCACAAGGTATTCAACTGGTTTCAAAGTTTCTTCATCACGATACATTCCAATATGTCCGACTTTAGCAGCTGGTACAAGACTCAAAAGACCATCTACCATACCAATACCTGCACGTAAGATTGGGACAATAGCTAATTTTTACCAGCTAGTTGTTTTTGAACTGTCTTTGTAATGGGTGTTTCAATTTCCACATCTTCTAATGGTAAGTCACGTAAAACTTCATAACCCATTAGCATAGTAATTTCATTTACTAGCTCACGAAAAGCCTTGGTAGATGTATCTGTACGGCGTAAGATAGACAATTTATGCTGAATGAGCGGATGTCGATCACTTGAAATTTTTTTCCATGATTGGTGTTCCTTCTTTCAATTTATTCTTCTTATTATAACAAAACATAAAAAAAGGCTTATAATAAACAAGCCTTTTCAAAGATTACCAAGTCCTTATAACCATTCGTGGTATTTTTATATATAAATGCTTCACAAATGTAACACTTGCCATATACAATACCATAATGAGGATTAGGAATAAGAAATACATCCATTTAATGGAGTGACTTTTAAAAGAGCTGCAAAAAGGACCGTAGGGGCAATAAAGTCACAAAGAAGACTGCCGCTAGAGTGGTCATGACTACAGATCAAAAGCTGGTCTACTTTTGAATAAATGGTAACTTGGGTGAGCGCAACATATAGATAACCATCGTTTGCGTCCACATGGACTCAATAAACCAACCTGTTTTGGAAAATCGTAATGAAATTACTAGACATACCATGATGATAAACGGACCCTGTTATCATTGGTGCAATGATAAAGAACAAAAATTAAAAAAGGTTGTACAGTCAAAAAATAGAACTAATTGACCAATCCAGGCCATGAAGCGAGTAATGGATTTTGCACTCCAAATGCGAGGCTTTTTGCAAAAAAATTCACGATCTACATTGTCAAATGGTAAAGCGATACAAGAAATGTCATAGACCAAATTCAACACAATCAAATGAATCGGTGCCATGGGCAAAAATGGTAAGAAAATACTTGAGATTAGCAAGGAAAAGATATTTCCAGTTGGAACTCACTGTCATCTTGATGTACTTGGTCATGTTGGCATAGACTTTGCGACCTTCCACCAAGCCTTTTTCAAGCACCAATAAGTCTTTGTCTAACAGAATAACATCAGCTGTTTCTTTTCGCAATATCAACAGCTGTATCAACTGAAATACCTACATCAGCTACTTTCATAGAAGGAGCATCATTGATTCCATCACCCATATAACCAACCCTTGTGCCCGTTTGCTTTCAGTTGTAAAATGATGCGCGCCTTTTTGGTCAGGCGATAATTTAGCAAAAACAGTTGTGGTTTCAACAACTCTGCTCAATTCTTCATCCGACATCGTTTCAATCATAGAGCCTAGCAAGATGTTCTTTGCATCTAAGCCAACCTTCTCACAAACTGCTTCTGTAACTTTTTCATTGTCACCTGTTAAAATTCTTGGTAGCTACGCATACTCGGCTAATGCTTTTAATAGCAGGGGCTGCTGACGGTTTTGGTGGATCGAGAAAAGCAAGATAACCTGTCAGAATCATGTCAGACTCATCTTTGACCGTGTATTCATAATCAGCATCCAAGTCCGAACGATAACTGACCCTCAGCACACGCAGACCTTGCTCATTTAACTGTGCGACTTCTGCCAAAAATTTCTTGACGGATTTCTTCTGTCAAGGGAAGAATGTTCCTTATATTCGACAGAATTTGAAATAGTCAACATTTCTTCTAAAGCACCCTTTGTCACCATGCTAACGACATTCTCATCATCTCGAACCAGTACACTCATGCGACGGCGTTCAAAAATCAAAAGGTAATTCATCAATCTTCTTAAAAGTTTGGTCTAAATTGCGAACGATTTCATGCTTTTTCAGCTTCTTTTTCTGTCCGATTGATAATGGCATGATCCATCAGGTTTTTAACCCTGTTTGATAATAAGAATTTAAAGTAAGCTCCGACGAAGCACAGCCAAATCAAGATCTCCATGAATATCAAGTGGATACTCCAAGACAATCTCATCTTGTGTCAATGTCCCTGTCTTATCCGTACAAAGAATATCAATTGCTCCTAAATCTTGAATGGCATTGAGTTTCTTGATGACAACTTTTTCTTTTGCCATAAGAATTGAACCCTTCGCTAAGCTTTGCTATGATGACCATAGGAAGCATTTCTGGCGTCAAACCGACACCAACACTGAGTGCAAATACACCAGCTTCTAGCCAATCCCCATCTGTCAGACCATTGATAAAAAGACAATAGGTACGAGTACCAACATAAGGCGAATCAACAACCATGAAATACTGTTCATTTCTCGTTCAAATGAAGTTGGTTCATCATAAGTATTAAGCGTTTGCAATAGCTCCCATTTTTGTGTCATCACCAACAACAAGCACAAGCGCGCTAGCACGACCAGAGATTACATTGGTTCCCATAAAGGCAAGTGAGTCAGATTCAAGTAAACTCTCTGTATCTTTGATCTCACATTTATCCAATGCCATTTTTCAACCGCATCACTTTCACCTGTCAAACCTGACTGTTGTACGAAGAAGTCGCGCGAATCCAAAATTAGTACATCTGCTGGCAACATGTCTCCTGCACTCAAGCGGATAATATCTCCCACCACTAATTCTGTAATCGGAATTTCTTGCTCTTTTTCCTCACGAACAACTGTCACTGTATTGACAATCATACGCGAAAGATTACTGGCAGCTTTGTCACTCCGCAATTTCTTGCACAAAGCGAATACTCCCAGACAGCAAGACAAGGACAACAATAATGATAAACGTTGTCGGATCTTCCTGACCTGGTTTTTGCCAGCCAAACATTGGTAACCAAGGACACCAATGCAATGAGTAAAAGAATAACGGTAAATGGGTTGATAATAGACTCATAAATTTTTAACAATTGAATCTTTCTTGCCCTTTTGGTCAATTCATTTTCACCGTATAGATCACGATTTTCTTCTACTTGCTCCTCTGTCAAACCCAATCTAGATGTGTTGAAAAAATGTCATCGTATCCACTACAGACATACGAAGAGCATCTGTTAATCTTTCTTTGCTGTTTTCACTGATTTTCTCCTCTATCTAAGATACATCCGAGTGACAAAAATAGCTGCATAGCCTTTTTACTCAGATGTCATTCATTTGCTAGAGTCGATTCCAAGGGAGCGTGAGGAATGCTCAGATATGGTAATCGACTGTTTTCCTGTTGACTCGGGTGATCATCATTCGGCATATTCTCCACCCCTTTCCCTTGCATTTTTCTTTAAAAATCAGCTCAAAACGATAAAATCCTACCATGAAAAACATGGCAGGACTGTATGTCTTGTGTTACCGTTCAAGCTTTAACTCCGTAGGGCAGTGAAATGACATTAGTCAAAACCTTAGCGATCTCAACTACTAACCAGCGCATAGTGTCTCCACTACTTTGCGGTAGTCATCCGTATCCCTATGGTAGCCTCACTTACCGATTTTTCATACTAACTATACTCCTCTTAAGAACGATTGTCAACCAAAAGTGACTGTTTTCGAACATTTCTTTTTATTTTATTTGGGCAAGCAACGCACAATTCTCTTACAAATCTCTTCTACCAGTGACTTAGGCGTCGCAATATTCAGCCTTGCATGAAGTTTGCCCTCACTTCCATAATCGCTTCCTCGATTGAGAAATGACTTTTGCTTGGTCATGCAATAAAGTAAAGAGTTCATCATCTGTCAAACCATAGTCACTGAAATCAAGCCATATCAGATAGGTCCCTTTGTGGTTTCATAACCTTTAAAACGCGGGAGCTTTTGGGCAAAATACTCTACTGCAAATTGAATATTTTCTTCAACACAGCTTTTTAATGCCACTCAACCAAGGTTTCCCATAACGATAGGCCGTTTCTGTCGCAATGTAGCCTAAACTTGACACTTCATGGTGAGTTATTAACAAGTTGCTGGTGTTTAAACTGTGCACATAGCGTAGGATTTTCAATAATGGCATAGGAATTTTTGGTGCCTGCAATATTAAAAGTCTTAGTAGCGCTAGAAAGTACCAGAGCAAAGTCTTTAAAAATCCGGTGAAACAGTATTAAAGGAAACATGTTCATGGCCAACAAACGTCAAATCTTGATGAATTTTCATCTGATACTAAAGATAACATGGTGTTTTTGACAAAGATGACCTATCTGTTCTAAAACTTCCTTTCCCAAACACGTCCCCTGATTGTGCGGATTACAAAAGAAGATACATTTCACATGGTTTTCAATAAGATCTTTTTCTAATTGTTCAAAATCAATTTGAAACAGTCCATTTTCCTCCTTGAGAGAATTGGATACTAATTTTCGATGATTTAACTGGACACTACGGGCGAAAGGAGGATAGACAGGAGAATTGATTAAAACAGCTTCTCCTTCTTTTGTAAAAGCCTGGATTGCAATAGAGATAGATGGTACAACTCCCTCCACAAAGACAACAGCGTCCTTATCAAACGAATACTGATGTTCATTCTTTTCCCAATCCAGCACTGCTTGGAGTAGCTCATCACTTGCATACGTATAGCCATAAACCAACTGTTCTGCATACTTATGAATCGCATTTTTACTCAGGCATGACTTCAAAGTCCATATCTGCAATCCATGCTGGCAGTAGTTGAGGATCATTCTCTGTCTCTTTCCACTTTATAAGCGTGATGAGATAAGCGATTTGGGGCTGTTTGAAAATTGTATTTGCTCATATTATACCTCCAAAGCAAATGTTAAATCTATATCAAATCTCAGCTATCCTCAATTCCAATGGCTAAACGTAACAAATCATCTGTTAAGACATGAGATTAACACACGGCTGTTGGAATATCTATATGTTTGGGCTGCAGGATAAGTAATCAAACTTTCTGCAAAGATAAAGACTTGTAGCCTATTAGCAGATACGAAAGTCTATTTCATCTTTTTACTTTAAAGGAAATCATGCCACTCTTTCTCGGATAGAGAACCTCTTTATTGCTGGCGAATCTTTCAAGAAAGCTGCTACAGTTTGTGCATTTTTAGAACGCCTCTATACGAAGAGACAAGGTTTTCACCCCAAAAGCAAAAAGATAACTATCAAATGGAGATAAAACAGCTCCCGTCATATTGAGATTGAAGTATAGATTTTCATACAGCCTCTTATCATCTGCCAGAATAGCTCCTGCCAAAATATCATTGTAGGCCATCTAAACAAAGGAGAGCTGTCAAGACACCTATTACTTCATCTGTTTTTAATACCAGCATGAGTTAATAATGTATCTAATTGTAATTTTTATCCATCATAACCTCTGATAAGAACACAAGCAAAAGCAATCAACTTTATCATTTGTAAGTGATTCGATTGTAACATCTACGGAAAGTAGTGGGTTTTATTCTTTTCAAGAGCCAGATATAGTTTTAAATTACAGTAGCTGATGAAGTTTATCGCCAGAATAGCTATTTCCATTATAACGTAAATGTTATAAATTTTTCATAATATAAAAAGCCTTACGGCCTTTTTAATGAATATGAAATTTTTCACGTAAAGATTGAGCTTTTTTCACCACAATCGGTCTAACAAGGAACCCGCAAAGCCATTGCTCCATAAATGATAATTCCAGACCACCAATCATAATTAAATAAAGCATGCTAGAAAATGCGTCCATTTGGATGAAAGACGACTCCCAGTACCACTTCCACAATAGCAATTAAAAGAGACATGATAGCAGTTAAAATCCCTATCAATAAACTCCGTTTAACGAGAATTCTTTGATTGAGTCCTGTTACTAAGGAATGTGTTGGTACATCAAAACAATTGAACAATCAATCCGACTGTCGTTGCAAGAAGCGGACCATATGCTCTGAATAAATAAATAAATGGAATTTGCAAAATAAAGTTTAACAAGAACTCCATAGCCAAAAATAGATAATAGCTTTTAGTGATTTTTGGAAAAGCGCTTGAATCATTGGCGATAAAACAGTATAAATGCCTAAAATAATTGTCTGTAACATAGCAAAAATGAACAAACCTAAAAGCTAAACGATCAGGTTTCCCATAAAAATTGTGTATAATGGACGCGCTACTAAGACAGAGCCAATTGTTGCTGGTAAGAGAAATAACAGTAACATACTTAAGTTATCTTGAACAAGACGTGCTGCAGACTTCAAATCACCTTGACATAGTTTTTCTGTTAGCAGTGGAATTCTACACCCCTAATAGAAGTTGCTACCGCAATCAAAATCATCGTAATTTTATTGGGATTAGCAGAGAAATAGCTAAACATAACCACCAGCTGAGAATTCGTATAGTTCGTAAAACCATTTCATAACATTGATAAAAGTTACTGATCAATAATCTGAAAAGCTGAATGGCAGAACTAGTGATAATAAACGGAATAGCTTCCCGAATCGTATCCACTAAAAAGAGCACGACTGTTAATGTTAGTGCTTGACACTGGCTTATGCAGAATGGATGACAGCAAATTGCTTTCCAAAGGAAATAAATCAAAACCCGCCATACTAGCAAACATTCCAATAAAAGCCGCAAATGTTGATTGAGTAACTGCTACAGCATAATCTTTAGAGCCCCATTTCATGATAAAGAAAGTTGTCAAAGCAACATCCAAATAACACGAATCACCTGCTCAGCAATTTGACTGATTGCATATGGTTTTAAATTGTTAAATCCCTGAAAAAGCCACGGATAACACTCATAGCTGGGAATACCAGTACTGCCCAAGATAGGCTTTGCTATGACAGGAATAAGTTCTTTTCCCAACGCCTGATACATGCGCAAAGAAAAGGTGATAAAAGATACATCACCACTGCAAAAATGACTCCCAACAAGAGCATAAATTTCAAAAATTCACGAATGAGCGTAAAACTATGATCCTTTTTGATCCATTGTGTTGTATTTCGTGACTTGTTTAGCGACCGCAACAGAATACACCTGCTGTGGAAACTAGAAGAAACCAAGCATAAATATTATAGCCCATCGTAAACAAGCCATTAGCTTCTGCACCGTGTTTGCCCATCCAGATATACCAAGGAATGATATAAATCGCCCCTAAAAACGGCTGATAAAGTTACTTGCTGTCAACCAAGCTGTCCCTAGAAGCATTTGTTTTTGTTGAGTTGTTGTTTGTTGATCCATACATAACCTCTAAAAGTAGTCTTATCTTATTATAAACTTTTCCTTTACACTTGTAAAACCTCCCATTAAGTTTATAATAGAAATATGATAACATTGAAAACGCATTAAATATTTTTAAAAATGATCACAATTTCAGGAAATCATCTCATAAGGGTGAATACAATTATAACGCTCCTGATATCACATTTGAGAAGATTAGCTATGACAGTCGCGATGTGACTGCTTTCAACTCTTTTCTTTGTTAAGGGTGATAATTTTAAAAAGAATTGAGAAAAGCGTTCAGTAGGGATTGCAGTTCTATGTCAGTGAGATCGATTTTGAAAGTCGCTATACCAGTGATTCTAGTCAATGATGTCAAGCAAGCTATGAGCCTTCTTGCCATGGAATTTTATGGAAATCCACAAGACAAAACTCAAATTGCTTGCTTTTACAGGAACTAAGGGCAAGACAACATCTGCTTTATTTTGCTTATTATATTCTTCAACAAAATTATAAGCCTGCTTTTGTTGTCTACTCATGAACACGACGCTCGATGGAGAACATTTCTTCAAATCTACTTTTGACAACACCGGAAAGCTTAGATTTGTTCAAAATGATAGTGACAGCGGTTGAAAATGGCCGAACTCATCTGATCATGGAAGTTTCAGCCAGGCTTATTTAAAAAGCGAGTTTTACGGTTTAACTTTTTGACGTTGGTGTTTTCCTCAATATCAGTCCTGATCATATTGGCCCAATTGAACATCCGACATTTGAAGATTATTTTTATCATAAACGACTCCTCATGGAAAATAGCTGAGCTGTTGTAGTTAATAGCGAAATGGATTATTTCCAAGTGGTAGCGGAACAAGTTACATCTATAGAAATATGATTTCTATGGACAATATTCCGACAATCAAATTCATCATTCAAGCATTTTTCTTTTTGAAACAAGCGGAATCCTCACAGAAAAATTTGACATTCAGCTAATCGGACGGTTTAACCAAGAAAATGCACTTGCTGCTAGCCTTGCCTGTCTACGCTTAGGTACCACTATTTCTGATATAAAGAAAGGCATTGCTGCTACGCGTGTACCTGGGCGCATGGAAGTGCTAACTCAAAACAATGGTGCAAAAGTTTTGTTGATTATGCGCACAATGGTGTCAGTCTGGCTAATCTCTATCTGTCGTTCAAGAACACCAAAAAGCAAAATTGTTTTTAGTACTTGGTGCAACCGGAAATAAAGGAGAAAGTCGTCGCAAAGATTTTTGACAACTACTCAATCGCCATCCAGAATTGATCGTTATCTTGACAGCAGATGACCCTAACTACGAAGATCCGATTGCCATTGCAAAAGAAATTGCCAGCTACATTTCTTTTGACGTTTACACGATTGCAGATCGCAAAGAAGCTATCAAAAAGCTCTTAGCTTAACAAACAAAGAAAGTGATGCTGTTATTCTAGCTGGTAAAGGTGCTGATTGTTACCAAATCATAAAATGGAGAAAAAGCAAACTATCTAGAGCGATTACGCGATTGCGGAAAGGTATTTATAGACTGAATAAAGGTCGAAGATTGTTGTCTCGACCTTTATTTGTTGAGGGAAAGATATGAATTCATACTAATATGAAAAATAATATAACCACAATTTCTTTAATAGCGTAATTTTATGCTTTTTACTATTTTCTCCAACTAATCAAAAACATACAGTAGACTTGAGCCATACATATCTGCAAGAGGTGCAATGAGGAAAAATGGTAAGAGATTTTTAACCTTATATTTGTAAAAGAAAATAATAGAGAAGTCCAAAGCCAACACCAATCGTTAGCGCCCAGAGCATGCCCTGATAAGTGTGGAAAGAAATACGAATGATTGTCGAATAAAGAAGAATCCACCACTTATATCTATCTTTGAACAGAAGTCAGTAGTCCCAAGAAGAAAAATTTTCATAAAAGCCATTCAGCAGATCATAGAGAAATAGCCTCTAGTGTCAAATCGATAAGCTTTACGGAAAATTTCTGTCAAAATCAATGTATTTCCATAATTGAGGATCAAAAGTAGTTATATTCTCCGCTAAGGGTCGTCACGGTATCTGATAGAATCCCCATAACTGCAAAAATAAATGGAACCCAAAAGAGTACAGACCACGATAAGCGAATCGGCAACTGCTTAAAAGTCAAATCGACGAAACAACAAATATACTACCGTCAGAGCTAACATGAGAAGTTGTAATTCTAAGTTACTAGAATAAGCGGCTCCATCATTTACTGTTTTATTCGTTGTATCTGCTGCTGTTGCCGTTGTGGACGGGGACAGACTAGCAAGATACAGTTCTGTCGAACGATAGATGAATTGTCCAAACAGCAGAGCTGTCACGACAACAATATCAAACCATTTCAGATATTTTAGTGGCTGAGGCGGACGAATTTTTGCTAAAGTATTCATGATACACTCTTTCATGAAACGACATGGCAGAATAGAACTCAAAAATAGAAGATTTCTAGATGACAGCCTCCCCTCGCAAAGTGACTGCAACATATCTAGAAGTCTATCATGATGATGACTGATAAAACTTCTGCTTTCGTTAAAGGTGTTTTTCCAAGCTTGAAAAAGTGAGTGTTTTAAGACTTTCTTTACAAGCCTTTATCTGTCAGCTAGTGCATTGTTGATTTATTGTACTGTATATTTTAAAGTTGAGACCCCACTCGCTTCAAGCTAAATTTAATTTTTACTTATAATAAATCTATCAATAAACCTTAAAAATCTGTTTATTCTATAATTTTGAGCTTGAAAAGTCTCATCTGATTCCTTTGCACGAAAAGTTAAAGTTGCCTTATCAAAATCCAAGCACAGTTCATACGTCCCGCTTCGTTAGGCTAATATAGCCTAGAATCGCTAGAGCACTCACAAAAATATCACGTTTCTGCATTAGCTCAGTTTTTACGACCATACTCAACAGAAAAGTCGTCATATTTTAGAGCATATTCAGGATTCACATCTCCTAGTAGAGCATGAAGTTTCGTTGCTGATTGTCAATGGGTATTGTTGCTTCAGCTTATAAAAATAATTGAAAAGCGTCAATTGATTTCTAAGAAAAATTCTATTTTTCCACTAGAACTGCTTGATTGGTTTGGTTAGTCAAGTGTGTCTCAAAGCGCAAATTCAGCAATTCTGATAAAGAGGACTATCATCTCGTACAAAGACCTCCTGATCAAAATACAAATCCATCACATCTCCCAACAGAGGAACTGTTTGATGATATCGTTTATTTGCTCGAACCACATAACCTGCCTCTGATATAGTCTTCTATAGAACGATCAATGTTGGCAAAGTTTGCAAATTCACGTTTAATCTCTCGCAAAGAAACATCGTCATGACGGTCTAAGTAATTTATCAATTTGAAAAATGATTGACGTGTTAAACGAGATGGATTAAAATCTGAATCATAAAGATTCCTTTCTTTACATTTCAAAAGTGAGATGCTGCTAACTGACTAGGATTTGTACCAGGCTGGTTCACTGGTACAGGAAGCCCCAGCCTCTATAATAATCACCCAAAAATCACTAATTTCCTGATCACCATCCCCAAACTTCATAGGAATAGTTTTTCGAAAATAGGCAGGATTTCTGATGTACTGGGAACAATAAAACCCATCCCCATCTGGACATTGTGGGATGCTTTCAGGTGCTGGCAAGCCCTTTCTTTAACTTCGCAGAGGTTCTATATCTGGATAGACATAGAGATCATAAATACGATTAGACTCAAAAAATCTGCTGGCTTTTTGACAGCTAACACCTGCTTCTGCGCTAGCATGGTAGATCAATCCTCCAAAAAGATAGCAACATGGCTGATAGCTACCTGTCGAAGTCTGGATAGCTCGCCCATATCAGAACTCTCTTTCACAAAAATCAAGTCGCCATTTTCTAACATACTTTCTCCTAGAAAAAAGGAGCCGAGACCCTTTAGCTATAAGGAAACAAGAATTTCTCAATCAATTGTCTAGTCAAATTATTGTCGTCTAAATAATTCATCAACTATACTATAAGAATCACTCTAGCTGAAAATAATAAAGTAGCACTAAACTTCCAAATGATAGAACAAAGTGAGAGACTCCTATTTGCAACCCATACAAATACCAAAAACTACCACTAACTAGAATAAAAATCGATGTCTCAGTAACGATGCGATGTCATTTTTTTAAAAGCATATGGAAATTTTGGAGCCATATATCGAGCCCAGAAATAAGATTAATAGAACTGCTAGAAGAAAAACAGTAATTTTTCCAATCAGGAAATTTGTATCACAGATACAGAGAAAAAGACCAAAGATTGCTACAATCTCAACCAAAAAGCGTCATCCTTCAATCAATCGTATCATGCTATCACCTTGTATAAGTAGTCAAATTAGCAGTTCCTAACATTCATTAAGAATTACCCATTAAAGCTTTCAGTCAATTGAGGCACTACTTGTTTCTTACGGGAAACAGCACCAGCCAAGGAAAGCGTGGTTGTTTTCAAGTTTGAAGTTGAAGGTTGCTTCAACCTGTCCATGTTTGCATCCAAGTGCAAGGATTTCTGAGTTTGAGTTAACGATATCTGTAATCATCAAAACGAAGTCAGAATAACCATTTGCTGCATTAGCTGCTTGCATTGCTGCTTCCAATTCACCTTGACGTTCTAAGACTTCTGCAATATCAACTGTGTTGACTTGTGCTACACGAACTTGGTTTCCGTTTAATTCGAATGTTTTAGCATCAATATCAATCAGTTCTTCTGCTGTTTTGCTAGCTAAGTTAGTTCCAGCCTTTTAGCATTAGCCAAACCATATTCTTCCAAATCTACACCAGCAAAGTTCAGCCAATTCTGGAGCAATCGACCTTATCACTTGGATGTGTGGTAGGTGATTTCAAAAGAAGAGTATCCGAAATCAAAACCTGAGAGCATTAGTCCCTACGAGTTCTTTTGGTACAGCTACGCCACATTCTTTAAACATACGATAAACGATAGAAGATGCAGAACCAACAGGCTCCAAACGCATATAAAGCGGGCTGGTTGTTTCAAAATTCGCTACACGGTGATGATCCACAACGCCATACACTTCTACCTCTGCAATGTCAGAAATAGACTGTTGAAATTCATTATGGTCTGTTAAAATGACTTGCTCAACTCTTCTGCTTTGGCAGATGTCACCACACGCAGTGCTTCTACACCAAAATAGTTCAAGACAAAAGCTGTTTCTTCATTTGGAGTCCCAAGAGCCACTGCTTCTGTATCCAAGCCATAAGCTTCACGCGCAAGATAAGCAAAGGCCACAGCTGAGTCAATCGCATCTGAATCTGGATTTTGATGACCGAAAACTAAAATTTTAGACATGATAGTACCTCATAAACTTTTTATACACCTTATTTTAGCATCAATTTTAAGATTTTTCACAAAAGAGGAATAGAAAAGCACTTAATCGTCAGTTTTTCTAGCTAACTTCTTAAGTGCTGATCAACATTTCACTTTTCTACTTTTGATCAACTATTATGTATGCGATTCATATACTCTGTATAGATCTGGTTTTCATGAGTTCTTTGGCATTTTTACTCGGTCAGCGGTTGGCGGTTTAATACCTTCTAATGGATAAGGAATTCCTAATTCACGCCATTTAAATTCTCCCATTGTATGATAAGGTAGCATTTCAAATTTATCAACTGTTTTTAAAGTTTTGACAAACTCACCTAATTCTTTTAAGTCATCATCACGGTCTGTTAACGTTGGAACCAAACATGGCGAATCCACATTGGAACACCTTTTATCAGATAAATATTTTTGCGTATCAAAATATTCTTTCATGGTATGCCCTGTTACAAATCTATGCTGAGCATCATTGACTTCTTTAATATCCAGCAACACTAAATCTGTCACTTCAAGCAAACGATCAAAAACTTTGAGATACTCTGGTGTATTGCGGAAAGGCATCGCTACAAGTATCTAAAGTGCAATGAATTCCCAATTCTTTAGCTTTGGTAAAGAGTGCAGTTACAAAAATTAATCTGCAAAAGAGCTTCACCTCCACTTACTGTAATCCCACCTTTTACCCCAAAAGCACGATACCGAAGAGCTTCTGCAAGACATCTTCAACCGTTCGCTCTCTTTGAATTATTTGTTTCCATTGCCCATGTATCTGGATTGTGTAATATTGACAACGCATTTTACAACCCTGTAAAAAGACAATGAAACGGATACCAGGCCCATCAACAGCTCCAAAACTTTCAGTCGAATGGACCATACCTGTTACTTTTTCCATAATCAACTACTTTTTCATCGTCTTATCCTCTTGAAAACGTTTTATGTTACTATTATAACACTTCTTTTTCTATATAGAGGCATAATTTGCCTATTTTTTAGAAAAATAATCTGTTTTTCAGTTTCATTTTCAATATTTTTCAAACAAATGAGATTGAGAACTATGGCTCTCAATCTCTCATTACTATATTATTTCGTTAATTTTTCTAAAGAGAGTGGTTACACTAAACAAGAGTAATCCTACAACAGCTACTTCAGTACCTGTTGTTCCTGTAGATGGTAAAATTCTCTTTTTAGTTGGTTTTATCATCTTTATTTGGTGGCGTTAGTACTATCACCGGAAGGAGGAGTTGGTCATGGCTCATCCTTCTTACTGAAATCAAGCTGTGCAATAACGGGATCGTGATCTGACGCCCGACCGTGCTCCTCCACAGAAAAAGAAGCATTGATATGAACTGGTGAGAATACTGTCTTATCAGCAATGTTTTTGAGACAAAGATATTGTCTAAACTTTGATTGCTACCACGATAGAAAATAAGAATAGCGGTCTGCTGCATCATGATTCAGCATCATTGACTAATTCATTACCAGCCACTGCTTTGGCAGTTTCTGAAAATTCAAAGTCATTAAAGTCACCAGTCAAGACAAACTTCAAATTAGGATTTTTGCTTCAAACCTTCTTTTTGACAAAAAGCGTTCAACAACTTAGCATTTGCTCAATGCGTTGTGCCAATGTGTTTTTGTACTGCTGGTTGCTTGAACCATACACTGCATCATCACCGAGCTTAGATTTCAAAATGATTGGCAATGACGACAATATGCTCACCTTTTAAATTCAAATTCTGCTGCTAAGGATTTTTCTAACTTTCGTAAAAAGTGGATTGGTCGATCAATCCTTGCAGGATTTTTGACTAGTGCCATCTTTAAAACGCAGCTGCTTCTGTGCTCTTTCCTGCTTCTCGCTCCACTAGTTTTACTCTTTGAGGGTTATACAAGTAAGCCACGAATATTGGGCCCGGCTTTCCTCCATCTGCTCCATCAACAGGGGCGACTTCGGTATATTTGTATTCTTTTCCACCTAATTGTTTAATGCGAGCAGCTAGTTTTTCACCGCTTTTGCACACCACTAACTGTTCCGTCATTAACGCTTCCATTATTATCTTGAACTTCTATCAGGGTAATAATATCTGGACTATGAATTTCATTGATAAAGGACTTAGCAATTTTGTCTACTTTTTCATCAGGGGTTTCACCAGCTGCGTTATTTGCGGAGAAATTTTCGATATTGTAAGAAGCAATCGTCAATTTATCCTCACTTGGGCTAAATTTTGGAAACTTCTTTTAAACCACCATCTTGCAGATCTGGTAATTTGGTTGGGTCTCAACTTGTAAACCTACCTCGGTAAGTCACAACACCAACACATCTTCATTAAAGTAGTCCTTAGCTTTTTGCAATATATGTATTTCCCACATAGACTGGAATAGTTGCTGTGTTTTGGACATTAGGGCGAAGATTGACACCACCGATATTATTGAGTGGAAGGTCTTGGTAAGCAGCAGGCAAGAGATAAATATCTCCCTCGATATTGTGGGCTGCCAATACACGAGGTTTTTCACTGTTGTCAACATACCCTCCAGACTTTCCCAATAATCCAATGCATCATGTTCTGGATCATAAGTAGTCGGGGTATTATCTCACGATATCTTTTGGCATTCGCTCTGAAATATTAATCTGGTTCTGGTAGTGTGGCTGTACATCTTTTGTTATCTTAGAAGCAAACAATTGTAGTGACTGTTAAACTATTAGTCGGTTTTTGACCTTGTCCCTGGACGAAGACCGAGTTCTTCCATATAACCTTCTTTGACTTCACCTTCGATAGTCAACTGATCTCCAACAGCGACCTTTTTCTCTGAGACGACATAAATAGCATCTGAAGTCTTGGCATTTCCATCACCTTTGATGTCCTGCACGTAAAAACCATATTGGTCTGTTTTTGTCACAACCACATTGGCAACACGAACCTTTTTCCCATTATAAGGTGATTCATGTGACTCGCCCTGTATTTGACCTATATTAGCAACCTGAGTAACTTTCGAAGTATCTAGCTCGTTCTTCACCGCTTGCAGCTTCTGTCTTACCTGTTCCTTCCCTATTGCCACTGCTTCGCTCATACCGCTTGCTGAACTTTCAGAAATGTTTTGATGATTGCGACTGTCGTTGTTGAAGCAACAGAACTAGACTTTCGAAGTTGTCGTTACAGAAGTTTCTGAACTTGTGGAACTACTCTCTTTCGCCTGAACAAGAGGACTAACAGTGGTGTTTGCTAACAAAATAGCTGTCGCAAACAAGACAGATAATTGCTTTGAACTTTTTTTCATATATTCTCCTTTACATCATAAATTGGAAATTAAATTTCCTTGAGATGTATTTCCTACCGTAACTATTATAAATAAAACAGAAGAATAGCGCAAGCGCTTTCTATCGAGTTTTAAAAATCGGCTGAAATATTCAGTCGATTTTAGAATTTATTGCTGCATCTCGCGTTTCTTCATCAGAATAGCCAAACTTTCATAAGGTCTCAAGGTCATAACAGCCTCCACTTTGGAATCTCCATAATTAGAAAGGAGCATTTCACCATTCTGATACTCCGGTAACACATCTACTGTAATTGGATCCGAGTAGAAGTTATTGAGCACTAACAGTTTTTCATCACCCAACTGACGCTCGAAGGCATAGACTTGCTGAGCTATCTTCATAAGCTGGTTTGTAGCTGCCCTCCGCTATAAGAGGCAATTTTTACGAAGAGCAATCAATTTTTGGTAAAAAGTAAAAATTGGACCTTGAATTTCGTTCTCAACATTGATTTCGGATAAAACTTTACCTACTTTTAACCAAGGAGTTCCACTCAGAAACCAGCATTCGCTGAGCTATCCCATTGCATAGGAGTATCGAGAATTATCACGAGACTTTAGCTTGAATAATCTTAAACGCTTCTTCTACTTGCTTCCCTTCATTTAGTAACATTTTGTATGCATTGAAAGATTCAACATCTGCATAATCTTCCATGCTATCATAGCTCAGGGGTCAATCCATACCAATTTCTTCTCCCATATAGATGTAGGTGTTCCACGAGATAAATGGATACTCGCTGCAACATTGTTGCACCTTCATTGCGGAAATTCTTAACATCTACAAAAACGATTTCAGTGCAGGGGTTGGTCATGATTGTTCCAGAAAAGAGCACTCCAACCATTATGATCGCTCATCTCCTTTTGCCCCATGTATGGAAAAAGACGCTTTAATTCGTAAATCAAAATTCTTCAGTGTCCATTTTTGTCCATTTTCATAATCCACTTTTAAATGGTGAAAATTGAAAGCCATAGATAATTCGTGGCGTTCCGGAGCTGTATAAAGAATACAATTTTCAATATTCGTCGCACTCATTTCACCAACAGTCATAATAGCCTCATCCGTTCCAAAAGTCTCCTCATTCAACATGTGAAGGTACTCGTGTACGATAGGTCTATCAGTATAGGCTGGCTTCCCGTCATTTTCCGGACAATTCTCAATATTTCATCCTTCCCGATGACGTTAATAACATCAAAACGGAACCCTTTCACACCTTGCTCTAGCCAGAAATTGACGACTTTAAAGAGTTCCTCACGAACATGAGGATTACGCCAATTAAGATCAGCCTGGGTTACATCATAAAGATGCAAATAGTACTTGCCGGTCTTTCCAAAAGGTGCCCATGCATTTCCACCAAACTTAGACAGCCAATCTGTCGGCTCGTCGCGTAGAAAAAAGAAGTCTTGATAATATTTATCCCCAGCTAGTGCTTTTTGAAACCACTCATGTCTCAGTTGAGCAATGGTTGAGCACCATGTCCAGCATAAAATCAATGCCATATTCTTTTCCTACCTTGACCATTTCTTCAAAATCAGCCATATTTCCCAAAACAGTGGATTTACCGCAGTATAGTTTGAAATATCATAACCATTATCATGCTGTGGGCTAGGATAAAAAGGATTCAACCAAATCATATCTACTCCCAATTGGGCAAGATAAGGAATTTTTTCAATGATCCCTTGTAAATCTCCAATACCATTTCCTGTAGTGTCTTTATAAGATTTTGGATAGATCTGATAGACTACTTTTTCTTTTATCGAATGTCATTTATTTTCCTTTTTCTAATTTTATAGAAGAGAGGTGGAGCCCACGCTGCACCCCTTTTTATAGTTACTAGCTTACACTTTATCTTTATCAGAGAAAAGAATTTTATTGCAGACTAATTTCTGTTTAACAGCCATTCATCTTCCTGAAACTGAGTCTCGTTCGATGATCTGTTTTAGCCAATTCGTGTAGCTGTCATTAGCTTATCACCACATTCAATCTTCCGTGGAAGTTGACCACGTTCATCTGCTTGAAATTGATCTTGATTGGTAATAATCACAGGCGTTTCTGTCACATAACCTGCTTCTTTGATGGCTGTCATATCAAAGAAATCAACTTATCTCCCATAGTGACTTTATCACCTTGAGCTACATGAGCTTTCAAACCTTTTTCCTTCTAAATTCACCCTGTATCCATACCAATATGCATCAATAACTCGACACCTTCATCAGAAACGATTCCTACAGCATGTTTGGTTGGGAAAAGAACTGACACAACTCCATTTACTGGTGCAACAAGTATACCTTCGCTCGGTTCAATCACTACACCTTGTCCCATGACACCTTGTGCAAAAACAGGATCAGTTGCTTGGCTTAATTCTTTTCACTTCTCCAGCAAGCGGACTGCTAATTTCCGCAAAATCTACTTTTTGGAGCAGATTCTTTTGCTTCATCAATCGCTTCAATTTGAGGGATTTGACACTTTCATCTTCTGCTTTTGTAAACACACCTGTCTTACGGAAGAAGAACGTCAAAATCATTGGTACTGCAATAGCCACCAGCATGACAAATAAGAACGGTAGCATGTATTTCGCTTGAATAGACAAGATACCCGGAATCCCACCGATTCCGATAGCATTGCTGTAACATTAAATGTTACAGATAAGAGACCTGCAATAGAAGAACCAATCATCCCTGCCACAAATGGATAAACATATTTCACATTCACCCCAAAGAGTGCCGGTTCTGTGACTCCAAGATAGGCAGAAATTGTTGCAGGTGAAATCTGTACTTCACGTTCACTACGACGATTCATCAGATAATAAGCAAATACAGCTGATCCCTTGAGCGATATTTGACAAAGCAATCATTGGCCATAGAGGCTGTGCCTCCTGTATCGGCAACGAGCTGTGTATCAATAGCATTAGTCATGATGCAAACCAGTGATAACAAACGAGCATAGAGCACCAAATATCGCACCAAAGAGCCATTTAACGGGACCAGTCAACCCTGCAAGCACTGCTGTTGACAACTCATTGCCCAAGGTCCAAACTGATAGGCCCAAGAACTGTATGAGCTAAAATCAATGCCGGAATTAATGATAAGAAAGGCACAAAAATCATGGATACAACTTCTGGAATCCGTTTCCGCCAGAAAAATCTCAAGATAGGAAAGAGACAGGCCTGCAAGTAAAGCAGGAATAACTTGTGCTTGGTAACCAATTTTTCTAACTGTAAAGAACCAAAAATCCCAAACCCATTTTTTGGCAATTTCTGAAGCTGGAGTGCCAGCTACTGAGTAAGCATTGAGCAATTGCGGAGATACAAACAGATTCCCAAGACAATTCCAAGAATCTGACTAGTCCCCATTTTACGAGAAACCGACCAAACAATTCAACTGGTAAAAGTGGAAAATCGCTTCACCAGGAAGCCATAAGAAAGAGTTAACACCACTCCAAAAACTGTGAAACATCCACAATCGTATTATAAACTGGTGTACCATCTTTAGCAAACTGAGCTACTCCATCAACCATTTTTGACCTCAATGCTTGAATCTGCACTCCTTCAAGAATATTACGAAATCCAAGAATTAACCCTTTCAACGATAATGGCTGGAATGATTGGTGTGAAAATTTCGCCAACATTGACATAACACGCTGCAGTGGATTTTGATTGCTCTTTAGCAGCCGCTTTTGCTGCTTCTTTTTGAAACACCTTCAATCCCTGATACAGCTGAGAAATCATTGTAAAAAATTGGAACATCATTTCCAATAATAACCTGAAATTGCCCTGCATTTGTAAAAGTCCCTTTAACAGCTGGAATAGCTTCAATAGCCTTCACATTCGCTTTCTTTTCATCAGCCAGCACAAAACGCATCCGAGTCGCACAATGGCTAACTGCTGAGACATTTGCCTTACCTACCAATAGCGTCTAATAAACGTTTTGGCATCTTTTTCAAATTTTTTCCCATTTTCTACGTGGCTAGGTTTGACCTAACACTCTCCTTCTTTTTTCATCATTGTACAATTAATTGATACATTTATTGTAAACGATTCAAAAGATGTCTGCAAGTTGTTTGTACAAAAAGACTCATTTTTGATAAAATATATTTAGTTGTATGCTAAAAAACCAAACAAGTGAGGGAATTATGAAAAATATGAACAAATTTTTCAAACTCTCAAAACAGGGATATTCTAAATGAAACATATCAGATCGATGATTATCTCCCTAGTGAACACGAACTCGTACAAACTTACAAAGTCAGTCAGTGACACCATTCTGTAAGTCACTTGACTTACTTTCAAAAAGCTAGAGCTCATCCAAAAAATAAGAGGACAAGGTTCTAAAGTAATCAAACAAGTACAGATTGATTTTCCTGTCTCCAACCTGACTAGCTACCAAAGAACTCGTGCAGCAGCATGGAATAAATTCTAAAACTAATCTCATCCACTAGAGAAAAATTACAGTTGATAAAAATTATCTAATCTCACTGGTTTTTCCTGAATATCGTCTGGTATGGCGAATTGTCCGCCAAAGAGTAGTCGATGACGTCGTTTCGTTCTAGATATTGATTATCTTGATAAAACTCTTGTCCCTTCCCTAACTAGAGAAATAGCAGAACAATCGATTTATGCTTATTTAGAAGAAGAATTAGGACTGCATTGCCTATGCCCAAAAAGAAATTACAATTGATCCAGCTACAAACCGTGATCAAAATCTTTGATGGATATCGGAACTGACCAGCATGTCGTTTCTGTCAAATCCAAAAGTCTATCTTTGCAGATGGACATCAATTTCAATTTACAGATAGTCGCCATAAACTCGAAAAAAATTCGTTTTATTGACTTTGCTAAGCGACAAAAACGCTAACTACCTTTTCAGAAATGTCACTTTCACAACTTAAAAACTAAAAGAAGCTAAGATTATTTCTCAACTTTTTTTCTTCTTCATACTATTTCGAGACTTCTCACTTTTGAGTTTTGTCACGTCCATTTTTCACTTTATCATTGGTTAAAATAAGCTTTTTGCCTGACTTGCTACTTCATAGCTCAAACGTTCCTGAGCATTTGGTATGAGCCAACACCTGTCAAATAATAACCAGCAATAGTGTCAACATCATCACTCCAGTTCTACTTCAAAATACTCATTCAAAAATCATTCAAACTCATGGTACCAAGGACAAAATAAGTATGATCAGAGACCTGATAAACTCTACTTCAGCTTCTATCTGTTTCTGTCATCTATCTCACCGACAATTTCTTCCAATAAGTCTCATGTTACTATTCGCACATACCACCATATTCATCTAGCAATATTGCCATTTGATTTTGGGTATTCCGCAACTCTGTTAACAAGTCATCTACAAAAATCGTTTCTGGCAAAAGCGGCTCTTGCAAAATCTTTCGCAAAGACAATATTATCAAATCCATTGATAAAAGCTTCATTTAATAGGCGCTTAGTATGAATAAGCCTGATAACATTATCCTTATCATCATCATGACTGAATCTGTGAAAAAGTTCTGCTTCAAAAATATCAATAATTTCCTTGGTATCATCATTGATATCCACCATAAAAAGCATCAGTACGAGGAACCATCACTCACGCCATCATCTCATCTAGTGAAAAATTCCTTTGCAGCATTTCAACTTCGTCAGCATCCAGGGTTTCTTCACTATTCGTTAGCATATATTCAATCTCATCACGAGTCATTTTCTCATCAGCATCGTCAAAGGTCATTGGCGTTATCCGACTAAGCAGATTAGTGGAGGCTGATAAAAAGCCAAACAAAGGGACTGACAATTTTCCCTAAGAAATGATAACTGGTGCTGTACGAACTGCTAGAGCATCTTTGAGATTCAAAGCAATTCTCTTTGGATATAATTCCCCAAAAACAATAGAAACATAAGTCAAAATAGCAACAGATAAGAAGCTTGCAATCGTCTTTGCTGTCTCAGAATTTCCCATCCAGAAGCAATTTCCCGACCGAGTGTATTAGCCAAACTAGCTCCTGACAAAATTGTAATCAAAAGTAATTCCAACTTGAATGGTGGATAAAAAGTGATTAGGTTTTTCCAAGACTTTCAATAAGCGAATATATTTTGCATCGCCTTCTTCAGCCTTTTGTTCCACACGAGCGCGGTTTAAAGACACCATAGCCATTTCGGCTGCTGAAAAAGGCGTTCAATAGCGTTAAAAATCAGTAATAATAAAGCTTTGCAGTAACAAAGTCTGACTGCTAGGGTCTTCCATGAATATTTCTCTCCTCGTATATAAGTAACCTTAATTATAGCATACTTTTCGACTTCTTCACAGAGAGCGTTAAAAGAAAATTGCTTGGTTAGGATTCTAAATTTTTGCAGTACTACTTCCAATCGTGAGATTGCATCAACAGGAAAGTGCCGTTTTAGGGTATTTTTGGTTAAAACACAAGCAAAAATTTAACCGTACCTGCATTCTTTTCTCTAAGCAACTGTTTGTAGCAAGCGTCAAAACTTTGGAATAGGATAGCCTTTACATTCCATATATTCAAAACCTTCCAACGAGCTCAAATGGTTTGAAAAATTGCTCTTCATCAACAATTTTTCAATAATACTCAGACTAGTCTCTTTTTGAAAATTCCTTTTTCCCTATAAAATCCAGTATTGATGATATAACAGTCGACACCAGATTCAAAAAGGCTACGAAATTTCCGATAGTCTTCCACCAACGGATATACTCTAAATGGATTGGCATATGGTTCAATCACCAAATCATCATGCTTACCAGTCACATTTTCGCGTTAGAACGCTTAGTCATCAAAGTACATCCCATCGTAGAAGCCTATCAGTGGAACATTGATTTTCACCAAAGGTGGGAGGGAATCATCTTTCATAATCCAAAAAATAGCTTGAATTGGCTCATCAATTCGATCGACCCGATTTGGCGTTGCAAAACGAGACTTGACTGTCCGACCATTTCCGTTTCGAGTATCTTCTGTCACTAATTTTTAATCCATTGTCATCTAGTGTCACACCACAATTCTGAACGGTCACAAAGAAATCTTGTTCCTTATGTCCAATTGGATAATCATTCGTTTTATCAAAGTAGGATGGTTCCAAAGCAATGGACGAGCCATCTTTTACAGAAATGATAAAGGCATCATCATGCAAAACCTTGATATCGTATTTTCCATTATGTTTGGCATGAGTCAGTGTGGACTTCCTGAACCAGATAAACCAAAGAAGGACGCTACATAGTCTTGTTTCTCAGCTTCTCGTTTGAAAAATTTTAAACCACCATGACACGCCACATAACCATTTCTAGCAGCTGTTGCCCAAGCTAAGGTTAAGGTTGCTAACTCACCAAAGTAATTTAAGCCCAGAATAACAGCACAATTATGCTGAGTATCAAAGTAAACCAGCCCTTTAGGATAATCTGGATGTTTCCATTTTGGATCAAAAAAGACAAATATATCATTTTCATCATACTTTTTAGAAGCTCTCAACCGATTTTTAAATTCTTCATCTAAAATTTGGAAATTTAAAAGCCATGAATACAAATTATTGATTTCATCCTCGGGAACCATGAGATGAGCACAAGCCATCAAAAGCTTCATCAAGTCCGGACAACTGCATCTACCTTTATAAAAATTTTCGATGATGAGCCTGATAGATTGCACTTCGTATAATTGACAGCAACTGCTCATCTTCCTCACTGTCTCTACCAAAAATCCGTCGAGCCTCAGCCGTTCGACCAACAACTGCTCCAGAATTTGTTAATAAAACGCGTGCATAAGAAGGTAATCCCAGTTCCTTTGTATGAATCACAGGCATATCTAGGACAACTGTTCCAGCAGCTGTAGAAGCTAATTGATAGGCTTCTTCCACTGTTTTTATTGCAACAACCTGATTTTCATAAAAAGCTGTTTCAATCATTGCCTTTAAAGGAGAAAATAAGAAGAATCTCTTCTGATCTCCTGCGGAGAATATTTACGACGTGTTACCATGCAGTGTACCTCCTTTATCTTATTGGTTCTATTTTAGCATAAAAATACATTTTTAGTTTTAATAAAAACGTATTTAAAAAGAAAAGGAGAGAACTTGAACTAAATTCTTTTGCTACATTTAGTCTTGAGCCCACCTCTAAATTCATTATTAAACCATTCGGACACAGTTCTTCTGACTTTTTCATCTATCTTTCAAAACATAAAAGTCAGTTACTATCCACTCTTATTTATTGATAATTCCGTACTCTTTTCATTTTTCTTTTGCTCCTGTGCTGATCGGTGATTATCATATAAATTTGCTAAAACTTCGCAATTTCTTTCAAAATAGAATAAATTGGAATCGCTACAATCATCCCAACAATCCCATCAAAATACTTGACAAAAGTAAGAGTACCATAATGGTAATAGGGGTGCACCTTCATCACACCACCTACAATCCGTGGATAGAGAATGTTTCCATCAATTTGCTGTACAATCAACATATAAAAGAACTGCAATCGCCATTTTCGGATCTGCAATCAAACTAAGTGATAATCATCGGAATCAAACCAATACTGGCCCCACATAAGGAATGAGATTGGCAATCATAGAAAATATAGCAAAAATCAAAAGCATATTTCAGACCAATGACACTATATCCAATAAATGCTAATGTTCCAATAATAAAAAGCATCAATCGAAATTCACTAATGTAGCGAGCAATCGTTGTGTTTAGACTAGTCAATAATTTAGTAATATTGAGTTTATCTCGCTTTCAGAACAGTTCTTTCTAACATGGGAAGTAATTTGTTTCCATCAATCAGGAAATAGACCAAAAAGATAGGTGTCATGATGAGAATCAACAATGTGTTTCACGACTGCTGAAACGACACTTCCCAGACTATTAGTGACACTATTTAAAATATTTTTGCAAAATATCTACATAAGACAAATTTAATTGCTTAATCATAGATTGGACATTTATATTTTGAAAGAGAGAATGTCATGACAGCTGATTAACTCCAATTTTTGCAATTCTCCATAAACATTTTTGACTAGAAGAAATCAGGCTCGTCAACTGCGTAATTAAAATGGGTAAAAAGATAAATAATGCCTAAAGCGATAATTCCAAACAAAAAGCACTAAGGTAATTAAAATACCAAAAATCCGTTTAATTTTCAGTTCTTTTTCTAAAAATTTCACTAAGAGTTGGTGACATAATATAAAAACCTGCGATTAGAAAAAGGAATTAACACCGTATTTAAAAACACTCACAAAAGGGGAAATCAGACCTTCCATTTGTCGCCAGATAAAAAAGATAATTGTCAGTAGTAATACTTCTGTTGTCCAAAAATAACTTACTTTTTATGAAAACATACTGTTCCTCTCTCAGCTATTCTACCATATTTTCTAAGAAAAAATGAGATGCTTTTCTAAAAATGACTCAAATTATTTTTAAGAAGATGTACTTTTATTCCATAGTTTGAAAAATATTTTATTTTTCTTTCTTGTGTATATATCATAGTGACATGGATTCAGAATTCTAAGATAAAGAGTTCGCTAACAACTTCAGATTCAAATTTTTTCATACAAACCAACAACCTATTCTTGCGCCATCCGGCACTCTCTTCTTTTTATTAGAAAGAATTATCAATTCAATTATACATTGAGCTTTTTATGAACTATCGTTATTCTTTCATCAAATGGACATGGTTTGTCTCAAAAATTATAATGAATCATAAGCATAAAGTCGGCCAATACAATTCAGATGATTATTAACCTCTTTCTTATACTTATCTACATTGTCGCACACAAAAAGACTGAATCAGTCTCAACTTTCCTCTATAGCAAAAATTAATAAAGCAGCACTGAGACATTACCTTAAAAATGAATGAAAAAGGATTTACCGTAAAGAAAATAAACTCTCCAAACTAGAAATTTAAAGCGCTTTCCTATGACAAAGAGAGCCCCTACTCTACAACTGATTGATTGATTTGAAACGATTTCTATTTAGTCTGTTACGAAAAGTCTGACTCTTCTGAACTCTTCCAACTAGGGATTATTCTTAAGAAATTAGAAAATTCTCAATGAACCGTATAACATGCATCAGTTGTAATTGCAGCTTTAAAAACAAAAAGCTGAGATAAAGAATGAACGGCACCCAAAAATTTTATGTCTAACTTTTGGAGTACCGTTCAAAAAGAGTTCAGCTTTCTTTATTTCTATAATCACAAGATGCAGTGATTGAGTAGGATCTAATACGTTGATAATCAACTTTACAGCCCTACTCAACTGTGCGAAGCAGGACAACGAAATCCAGTTTCTATGAGAATCTTGATTTCTGTCCAACTCATTTGTAATTATTTATTTTCAAATCCTTCTGCAAGCACTTGCGCAAAATGTTCTTCAACAATTTCTGCACAGTGGTCACAAATAACTGCATGATAACTGCGTTCTTTGACTGTTTCATCTACTCGACGGCAACGTTCACAAACTTGACCAGCTGCGCGCTCAACCGTAAAAGCTACATCCTCGAAAGCAACCGCATTTTCCGGGGCTATTTTCATCTGCAATTGTTAATTCGGAAACAATGAGAAGTTGAGCAACATCACTATTAATCGCTTCAAGCAATGTTCTCACTACTTCATTTGGATAAACCGTTAAATGAGCTTCCAAGGATTTTCCAATAACCTTTTCATTACGTGCTTCTTCCAAAGCTTTCTGAACTTGACTGCGGAAGTTCATAAGGTTGTCCAAGTATCCAATCGTTCTTCCTCATTAGGGAAAAGCCTTTGCGTCTGGTAATTCTACTAACTGAACAAAAGTCTTCTGCCTCGTGATCCAAGTAAGACCAAATTTCTTCTGCTGTATGTGGAAGAATAGAGTCAATAATTTTGTAATGTTTTACTAGAATATCATAAAAGACGGTTTGCATTTGACGACGTTCTAATGATTTAGCTGCTTCAATGTAAACAACATCTTTTGCAAAATCAAGATAGAAAGCTGATAACCAACTGTCTAAAGTTTACAATCGCTTTGTAAATATCTAAAAATTCAAAGTCCGCATAAGCTTTTACGAATGGTCTAATAAGTTGATTAAAAACGAACAGTCATATATTTATCAACAGATCGAAGATCATCGTAAAGCAACAGTATCTTCTTTCGGATTGAAGTCAGATGTATTGGCAATCAAGAAACGGAGGGTATTCCGAATCTTACGGTAAGTTTCAGAAACTTGGCTCAAAATATCCATAGAGATACGAACGTCGTTACTGGAGTCTACACTCGTTACCCAGAGCCGCAAGATTTCCGCACCAAATTGTTTTTCAACATCACTTGAGCAATCAGTAGTTGCAGAGACTTCGACATTTTTCTCGCCTTTACCGTCCAAAGCAAAACCCTCGTGAAAGAATTTTGATTTATGGAGCACACCATGATTGGCAACCGATGTGATAAGCGATGAGTTGAACCAACCACGATACTGGTCTGAACCTTCAAGATACAGGTCAGCAGGATAAGTCAATTCTGCGCGATTCACAACTACGCCATTCCAAAAGAACCTGAATCAAAACCACACATCCATAATATCTGTTTCTTTTAGTGAATATACCATTCGGTGATCCTGGATGACCAAATCCTTCAGTAAGTCTTTCGCTTCCCGTTGCCACCAAACAATCGAACCATGAACAGCGAAAAGTTCTGCCACATGTTCAATCGTTTCTTCTGTCATAATCGGTGTCCCATCCTCCGCATAGAATATTGGAAGTGGCACTCCCCAAGCACGTTGACGAGAGATAACCCAGTCGCCACGGTCACGAATCATATTGTAGAGACGTACCTTCCCCCATTCTGAATGGAATTTAACCTTGTCAATCTCATCCAAGATTTCTTGACGGAATTTTGATCAGATGCAAACCACTGCAGGTACTGCACGCCAGATGATTGGTTTTTCACGCCAGTCAAATGGGTAAGAGTGAGATTTCTTCTTGAGCAAGGAGCAAAGTCACCAAGTTTCTCAACAACAGTTGGTGCAACCTGTCATAGAACTGGCTCTTCAAAGTCAGGACCAGCATTTTCCATCATGATACCGCGTTCATTAACAGTGACAAACACTTCCAAGCCGTTGGCAACACCGACATTATAGTCGTCCTCACCAAAGCCTGGTGCTGTATGGACAATACCAGTACCAGAATCTGTTGTAACATGGTCACCAAGGATGACAAGTTCTTCTACTCAATATCCCACGGGTGATTCCGTCACGATGTGGTTCAACTCCTGACCACGGTAAGTAGCCAACACTTGAACATCAATCCAGCCAAATTTCTAGATAAGTTATTTAACAATTCAGACGCACAATAAACTTATGAGTTTCACCTGCTGGCTGTACCAAAACATAATCAATATCTGCACCCACTGTCAACCCACGAGAAGCTGTGACAGTGAATGGAGTTGTTGTCCATACGACAATGTGAGTATCTGTGTTCAGAACGCCTTTTTCCATCTTTGACTTTGTTGGCGTAGTAAAGTGAAGTTGAAACCAAATCATGGTATTCAATCTCGCTTCAGCGTAGGGCTGATTCAGATGACCAAGACCAGTAAACTGGTCTGCACCGACGATAGATATAGCCTTTTTCGCCATTTTCTCCAAAAACACGAATTTGAGCAGCTTCATAATCTGGAGTCAAGGTAACATATGGATGTTCCCAGTCACCTGGAGACGCCTAGGCGTTTGAAATCTTCAATGTTGTTTATCCACTTGACCCAGTGCATAATCACGACAAAGCTTTTTAAATATTCCGCCAAATCCATTTCTTTTCGTTTCACACCTTGTTTTGCCAGGACTTGCTCAATTGGAAGGCCATGAGTATCCCAACCTGGAAATGTAAGGCATAATAGCCAGACATTGATTTTGAACGCACAATAATATCTTTTTGAGATCTTATTCATAGCATGACCAACATGGATATTTCCGTTTGCATACGGAGGTCCATCATGAAGGTGAAATGCGTTTTCCTTCATTCAATTCTGACGGCGTTGATACAACTTTGCATCTTCCCATTCTTTTTGCCAAACAGGTTCTTTTTATTCGGCAAACCAGCACGCATTGGAAAAAGCTGTTTTTCCAAGATTAAGAGTTTCTTTAATTTCATAAGTTCTCCTTTTTCATATTAGTAACATATTAAAATAAAAACCACAAATTCATCCAAAGGACGAAAATTCAGTAGTACCACCTTCATTCAGATAAAAACAATAGTCCTTATCCTCTTACTCGTAACGTGAGTCAACCGTTAAATCTTACTATTTTCAGACCTAAAGTTTGTAAAATGATAATCCCAACAAAGGAATTACAGGTCTCACCATCACCTGCTCGCTGCGAATATTTTGTCAGTATCTTGTTTTTACTCTTATAAAATATCTACAGGTTCTGTCGAAGTAGCTTCGAGTTTTCTGTTGAGTTCTCATCATTTGTTAAAATGCAAACCCAAAACAGACTCATCTAAGGTTTCAAATGCTTGTGCATCTGTCAATTCACGATTTGCTTCTTCATGCGTCTTTGCAACTCTTCCATTTCTTCTGGAGAGAATTGACGTGTCACGTCTGCTTCATCTTCTTCTGGAGTTGTCACGACCTCACCCAAGGCAGACTGAACAACTTCTTTAAAGGCTTCATCGCTTGTCTGCAACATACGTAGCTGTTGGACGAAGAATTTCTTCCCATTCTGAAGAATTCACAATGCTTAGTTGACTTTCAATGGTTGATTTTAACCGTTGATGGAAGACCCGTGTCTTATTCTTCAACTCTTCTGTTTCAATAGCCACTTTCTTAGCATTATCTGTCGCTTGACGAAGAATTTCATTAGCCTTTGTATTTTTGCTTCATCCAACAAATGTTGGCTGCTATTCAGCCTCGTGAACAATATTTTCAGAACGATCACCGCCGCTTGTTTGACACGTTCTGCCGTATCTTGCGCAATCAATACAGACTGACTAAGGGAATCCTTCATCTCATCAAAATAGGTTAAGCGTTCTTCTAGATTTTTAATTTTTGACTCTTGTTCATGATTGATACGAACTAGATCTTCATAATCTTGGACAATGATGTCAAGAAATTCATCCACTTCATCAATATCATATCCTCTAAATTTATGAGCAAAAGCTTTATCTTTTAATTTCTAATGATGTAATAGCCATTTTTTTCTCCTTATTTACTAGATAATAATTCAACAGTCAATTGATACTTTCCCGTTTTTGAAAAACCATTTTCTCTTAAAACTCTTACCTCCCATATCCTCGTACACTAATCAAGTCGTTTTAACACCAAATGATGGCTAGGATTATCCACTATAGAATAATTTACCTTGACTTGCTTTGTTACGATCAGACGAACTGCAACGCTTCGTGATAAACGAAATGAGACAGCCACTACCTTATCCAAACGCACATACTAGAAAACAAGTACATCTATTAGTTGTGAATCTATCTGAGTGGCTATTTGTTGCGAAAATCAACTTGTTTTAATCTTTACAGGTGTTTTTGCTATCTTTGAGATGTGATCAATAAAGAATTGAGTAAAATTTCCTATCTACCATCAATTGGGCTCTACCAGAGCAACAAGAATATCACCAAAAACCTTACGCTCAATTCCTAATTGATTCAATAACGTTCCCATTATCTGCGAGTGGGTCAGCTGGTAAAAATTTATTCGCATAATTGATTTCTAATAGATCCATTTCAAAAATCACTTAATTGCAACTCATAGTAGAGAGGACAATAATAACTTTAGCAAATTCACTTGTATAAAATCTGAGCTTGAAAATATTTGCAAGTGCAATGATTTCCAAGATTTCGTAAAACCTCAACTTGATGTGGATTTACAAACGAAGTTACTTCAAAAGCATAGAATCTTCAACTCGCTGCATCTGTTCTAAAACTTTTATCAACAAATTCACGATCTCTTCTATAAAATGTTGATATAAATGTTTTGTATTCTTCATGAATCAAGCTAAAAGTGCAAAAGGGGCATTCAAAAATGATGCCGGAAACAAAAATTCAGAAGAAAAATAACGACAAGAACTGTCCAATCAATTCCAGCGAACTGTGTTAAAACGTTGGAATGGTTTTAAAAACAGGCTCCACTATTCGCAAGATCAACTGACCAAATGAAGTTTGATAGGGCACCCTGGAAACCATGATAAGAGAGCATACACTACTAAAAATGAATGAATACAATCTTACTAAATTATAAAAGTATATTTACGATCCAAACCATGTTGTTATTCACGCTTCATATCAAAATCAAATTCGCCATTTTGCAAATCATCTGGTAATTTTAAGTCCTCGACATTTACAACGACATTAATTGGCGTTAAGAGATACATTGTACTCGCAACTTTTTATGCTTCCCGCAAGACACAACGAGCACCATCCAAATAATCCAAGCAACGACGAGCTTGCACTTCTGTCATATACTGAAAGTCAATCAAAATACTCTCATTAACAATTAACAAATCAACAATTTCAGTTGTTTCTTCATATTTTCTTGATAGCGAACATTGATTGTCACTTTATCATCTGAAATTGTTCGATGTTGTGCTAACCTCTTGCTGGCGCGCATGAAGACGAGTGATGTTCTCATTTCTCCTGACTTTGTAGAAGATTGTGCAGAGCTACTCGCTGTACGTACTGTTCTTTCTGGGTAGGTGTTACAGATTGATTACTCACACGCAGCGGCACCTCCGCGTTTGAACGCTTGCGTCTTCACCATCTTCTGTAAAGTAATCAATCGAATTTATCAAATCTATCTTTAAGAGACATAATACTTTCCTATTTAAAAAGTGGTACCAATTCTGACAAAAGTCGAACCATTTGCAATGGTTATTGCATAATCACGGGCTCATTCCCATACTTAAATCAGTAAAAGGCATATTGGATATTTGTTTACGTTGTAATCTTTTTTGTAATTGATTGGCTTGTTGGAAAAATAGCATTTAATTCAGCCTCATTCGCTTCAAATGGTGCCATTGTCATCAAACCAACAATCTGAATCTTTTCAAGTTTTTCTAGCTCAGGTAAAATAGTAGTAATTTCTACAGTAAAAACCGTGTTTACTAGCTTCTTTGGAAATATTTACTTGTAAAAAGCACTTAATAATATGTTCTGCTCTTTTTGTTGATTTCTTGAGCTAATTTTACTGAATCCAAGGCATGGAAATAGTCTCATAGTTAATGACATCTTTTCACTTTTTCGCCTTTGGAGTGTACCAATTAATGCCAAGTTACCTGTTCATCTTTTTAGAGCCTGATATTTATCTCAGAAACTTATCTCACTGATTTTCACCAATATGATGAATTCCTGCTTTAATCAGTTCTTTTCGAGTAGAGCTGTCAACATATTTGCGACAGCTATTACTCTACCGATTTTTCTGAGCGATTAACTTGTTGTGTAACCTGTGCTACATTCTCCAAAATTTGAGATGTATTTTTCTAAAATCCATTTTAAATCGGTTTTTAAAGAATGGTGGTGTTTCTAATTCATCGTCATCAGAACTAGTATCTTCATAACGTTCTACAGCTGGTGCAGTATTCGTTTCTGTTGACTGAACAATATTTTTCACGACGCAAATCCCTAATCACCAAATGCTGAAACTTTTGGGCTTTCTGCTCGTTGATGGCTTGGCTTTTGGTACTTCAAGATTTTCGGTCAAGTCAAAGTTACGATCGTAGCCTTGAGTTCCTCGAGAATTACGATTTTTCACGAATTGCAGTTGAATAAGAATTTTTGTTGAGCAACTGGACGAACACCACTCACTCGATCAATTTGTTCTTGACGAACACCTGTTGCAACAACTGTTACTGAATTTCATCTTTCGACTGTCATCAATAGATGTTCCAGCCAGATATTCACACCATGACCAGCTGCTTGATTAACAATTTCTGATGCTCTTCTGCTTCAATCAGCGTCATATCAATGCCACCCGTAACGTTAATGATGACATCTTCAGCTCCATCAATCGTTGTTTCAAGAAGGGTGAATAAATAGCCCTATGTGCAGCTTCACACAGTCGTTCTTCACCATTACCAATCCCTGATTCCCATAAGAGCATCACCTTTATTTTGCCATAACGGTTTTCACGTCGGCAAAATCAAGATTGATAAGTCCCGGACTTGTAATCAAGTCTGTAATTCCTTGTACACCTTGACGAAGGACATTGTCCGCTTCGCTCAAAAGCTTCAAGAAGAGGAGTTTTTCTTATCAACAATTTCAAGCAAATTATTGTTTGAAATGATAAGAAGGTATCATATGCTCACGAAGTTCGTTGATCCCTTCAATCGCAAAGTTACCACGTTTACTTCCCTTCAAATCCAAATGGACGAGTAACAACTGCAACAGTCAAAAGCGCCAAGACCTTTTGCAATACGAGCAATTACTGGTGCAGCACCTGTACCAGAACCACCACCATACCAGCAGTGATAAAGACCATATCTGCTCCTGTGAGAGCTTCTGTCATACTTCTTCGCTCTCTTCAGCTGCCTTACGACCAATTTCAGGCTGCCCGCCAGCACCAAGACCACGAGTCAATTTTTGGTCCAAGCTGAATAACCGTTTTGCTTTCGAGCCAGTAAGAGCTTGTACATCTGTATTGGCAGCGATAAATTCAACACCCGATACCCCTTCATCAATCATCCGGTTAATGGCATTACCGCCACCACCACCGATACCAATAACTTTAATCACTGCTCCTTGTGCTGCAGCTGTATCAAATGAAAATGTCATAATGTATTACTTCTCTTTAATCAAACATATTACCAAGTAGATTTTCGAACACGATCTGTCAATTTTTTTCTTTTTGGCTGTTGAGATTGTGTTGGAAGTGGTTCAGACGTTCAACTTGTTCTTCTGTTTCATCAACCAAAGCCGGAGTTGGTTGTTGCGGTTGAGTAAATCGTTGCAATGGATTGAACGACTGACTTTGTTGCATTGAACGAGAAAAATTCAACTGGCTGATGTCGCAGGAGTTCATCCCCATGAACGGCAGCCTGTGCTAGAACATCCACTTCAGATAAGTTTCCTGCATATTCTGACAAGCTAATGACATGAGCAAAAGCTGGATTGCGGATACCGATTTGATTTTGGTACGTATAGTTTAACAGGAACACCAAAAACTTCTTGTGCTAATTCTACCACACCCTGGCAAAATGGCACCACCACCGATAATAACAATTCCACCTGGCAAATCTAATAAGTGCCTTCTCTAAATCTTGTTTGGCTTGTTCGAAGATATGTTTAACGCTGCTGAAATAATTTCTAGCAAATAACGCTCTGTTACTTCAACTGGCTCCACTTCCCCAATCACTTCCACTTGAAAGTCTCATTGCTAGCAGCTGGTACATAAACTTCTCCGTAGTTAAACTTCAAACTCTCTGCCAGCTTCTAGAAGTTTTTAAAACCTTTGAAATGTCTTTTTGTGACATATTCGCCACCTTCTTGATAAATGTTTGTGAATTGTAGCTCTTGGTTGCGGACAGAGGCAACAGTTGTTTGCCCCCACCCATATCAATCAGTCGCACCAAATTCACGCTCACCTTCATTTAAAACAGACTTGGTCATAGCAAGTGGAGAACAATAATATTTTTCTACCTGAACTCCAGCACGCTCAACTGTTTTTCGTAAATTGTGAAGAATGGTACGTGGTCCTGTATGAGAAGTCCACGCATTTCAAAACGAATCCCATCATTCCTCGAGGATCACGAATACCTTGGAAGCCATCTACAATGAATTCTTCAGAATAAACGTAATGACTTCGCGGTCTGGGGTCATGCTTTTTGTCAAAGCAGATCTTACAACATTTTCAACATCTGCATCTGTAATTTCTTTTGTTTCACTTGTTACAGGAATCATACCTTGCGTTGGTTCAATCTGCAAATAAGTTAGCAGGCAAGCCAACGTTCACCAACTTAATTGAAATCCCTGCTTTTTCCTCAGCTTGCGAAATTGCAGATTTTATAGCACTTGCTGCTGCCTCTATATCTACAATGATACCATCTTTTACGCCAGCACTTTTTCGCATTACTGACTCCCAATTACGTTCAATTCATTGTTTACGTGTTCTGCTACCAAGACCTTAATGGAGCTTGTTCCGATATCTAATCCTGTAAAAGCCATCTCTAGCCATTAGACCATTCCTCTCTGTCTACCAAGTTTCTCACTTATCAATTTAACTATCAAAAAGTATAGTTATTCAAAGCATATTATAACATAAAAAATTAAAAAGTGGTTAGATTTTCTGCATTATTTTAGCTAATTCTGATAGCTAAATATTCCAACTCCATATCCACGACACTTGTTTCCCGTCAATTGTGGTTTAATTTTTTTCATAGTAAGGTAATTTTTAGCTACTTCTGACAGCGGAACTAGAACTTTATTTCCATCTGTCATAGTGATTGTCAGCAAATCCTCAGTTGCTTTACTTGGTGTATGCTGAACTGTTTGAATTTCTGATTTGATTGTATCGAAATACCTGATAATTGTTGCACAAATTTCTTAAGCATCGCTTTATCTGAAAAAAATCAAGGCGTATATAACTTTTTGGCAACTGCGATTTCTAACTGGACTAGAAATTTCTTCCCGCTAGATAATACTGGGAAATACTGCTCCCAGAATAATCATAAGCGATAACTCTATACTCTGTCACTTTAATTTTGAAATGTAACAGGAAACTGATACTATTTCTGCTTTTTCAACCCATAAGCTCGACAATTTGATATTTTTAGCATGAGCTTTTTGACTCAAATAGGTTGTCAAGGTGTAGTCATTTTTTGAATGCTAGACGCCGCTAAAACCTCTGTTTTTTGAAAGGTGTTTATTTCCCGTCACCTCTATATTTTTCAATTTTGAGTAAGGGCTTATAAAATAAACAGCTAAAATCAGTAAAATAGAACTGAAAAATAAGATTGGAAAACGCGGTAAACGTGACGAAGAGCAATTTTTCTTTTGCTTCACGTTTTTGTTTGTTTGGCCTCCGACTTTTCCTCTTTTTCAAGATCTCGTTTTCAAAGAGACTTATCTTGCTCCTCCTCAGAGAACTCTGTCTCAGTAAGTTCTTCCGTTTCCTCTGATTCAGCCTCTTGAATATCAGATGTTTCTTCTGGCTCTGCCTCTTCTTCATCTGTATCTAATTTCTCATAATTCAGCAAATGCTGTTTTTTTGTTCTACTAGCTCTTTCTCTTTTTCAGCCTCTTCTTGAGCTTTTTCAAGGTATTCTTGTTTTCCGTTTTTGCCACTCAGAAAGGTTTTCTGTTCCGTTATCTTTCTGTTCCTTTTGCTTCTTCTTTGTCATTGTTTTTCCTTTATTTATGTCGTTATTTAAAAGGTTATAAAATTCATCTAAAGATTTTATTTCATGAGACTGTTTCATTGTTTGCTCATATAACTCCTTCTGTCCAAGCAATTCGGTAATCACTTTTTGCAGATTTTCTAAGTTCAATTTGGGTTCATCTAACTTTTTAGCATAACCTTTTTCACAAAAATAATCTGCATTTTCAATTTGATCTCCACGACTTGCTTCACGTCCTAAAGGAACAATCACATGGAGTTTTGCCATGCCAACAACTCAAAAATGGTATTCGAGCCACCGCGTGTGATAACGATGTCTGCTAAATTCATCAAAGGTTGATAGAGCTCTGTCACATAGGCAATCCGATAGAGATGATTGGATAATTCATCTAAATGAGCATCTCCTGATAAATTGATAACATTGTAGTGCTGGGTCAATTCTATTTTGTTTTCCGTTACAAAATCATTAAAGACCTTAGCACCAGCCGATCCACCAACAAACAGAAGGGTCGGAAGATTTTCGTCAAAATGTTGCTGAATCCTTTTGAAGTTGTTCAGTCGAAAACAATTTCTTTGCTCTCTACTTTTGTCACAGCTCCTATATGTTCAATTTTGGTCAAACTATGAGCCTGTTCAAAAAGTAGAATACATTTTTGTAGCACATCTGTAGGCAATTTTGTTAGCCAGCCCAATAGAGAGGTCAGATTCATGTACATAAACTGGTACCCCAGATAAACGTGCTGCAATGACTGGAGGAACAGAGACAAAACCACCTTTTAGAAAAGAGAGCTTGCGGACGTACTGTTAACATAATCCCTAAGGATTGTAAAATACCCCAAGTCACTTTGAAAGCATCCAACATATTTTGCCAAGAAAAATAGCGACGTAATTTCCCTGTTGCTATAGAATGAAATGTGATATCCAAACCGACTTCTTGATTTCTTGGTATTCAATTCGTGCTTATCACCAATATAGTGAACTTGCCAGCCGGCTTCTAGAAATTTTGGAATGAGCAAAGGTTTAGAGTCACATGACCAACCGTTCCTCCACCTGTAAATATAATCTTTTTCATTTTAACCCTTTAATTCTTCAACTGTTTTAATAAACTCATCACCACGAACTTCAAAATTGGGGTACATATCCCAGCTAGCATTTGCTGGACTAAGAAGAACAATATCACCTGTTTGGGCTTCATCAAAAGCTTTTCGTGTTGCATCCTTGATACTTTCGGCATCAATATAGTCAACACCTGCTTCGTCTGCAGCTCTCTAATACGCGCTGAAGATTCTCCCAGGATAACCATTTTTCAGTCCTTGAATATCTGGTATCAATTCGTCAAATTCATTCCCACGATCTAAACCACCAGCAATCAAGATCACCTTGCTATTCTCAAAACCAGATAGGGCTTTTTGTGTTGCTAGAATATTTGTAGACTTACTATCGTTATAGAATTTAACATGATTGATTTCATCAACATATTGAAGACGGTGTTTGACACCCCCAAAACCTGCCAATGTTTCTTTGATAACTTGATTTTCAATACCACGTAATTTCGTAACTGCGATGAGTTGCAAGAGCATTTTTCAATATTATGACTGCCCGGCACACTAGCTCATCTGCTGCCATTATCGGCTCACCACGAAATGTCAAGATGTCCCTTCGAGATATGCACCGTCTACCTCTTCCGTCGTTGAAAAGGGTCACACAGTCGCCGTGTCTTGGCAGCTAAGTCTTTCGCTAAAGTTTGTTGAAATTCAATACGAGAAAATCAGATTTTGTCATATTTTTTTGTAAATTCCATTTAGCAGCCACATAATTTTCAAAAAAGCCATGATAATCAATATGAGTTGGCATCAGATTGGTAATTACTGCAATTTCTGGATGAAAAGTTTCAATTCCCATAAGCTGGAAAGAGGATAGTTCCATGACCAAAGTGTCATTTCTTGTTGCAGTTGTTGCAACTTGACTAGCTGGAAAACCAATATTACCAGAACGTAAACCATTTTTGTCCAGCAGCGGTTAAAACCTCTGCAATCATCGTGGTTGTTGTTGTTTTCCCATTAGAACCAGTAATCCCTATGATTGGAGCTTCTGAAATCAGATACGCCAGTTCAACTTCAGTTATAACTGGAATTTTCTTTTCCAATGCTCTCACTACCATAGGATTATCATAACGAATGCCAGGGTTTTTTACCATCAACTCAAAGTCTTCGTCCAAAAGTTCTAACGGATGTCCCCTGTTACAACTTTAATTCCTTCTTCTAAGAGGGATTGTGCCGCAGGGTTTTTCCTCAAATGGTTTTCCATCATTCACCGTCACAATCGCTCCCAGCTTATCTAGTAAAACGAGCAGCAGATTCACCAGACTTAGCTAAACCTAAAACTAAAACTTTTCTTATTTGTAAAATTTGTAATGTGTTTCATAACACGCCTCTTTTTATTCTTCTTATCTATTTTACCTTTTTCAGAAAATAAAAAGCCTTTATGGCTTTTTATTCTTGTCTGTTACGAAGTTTTGAGCGAAACGATATTTTTATCTTTTTGTGATAATTTTTGAAATATCACGTAGCGAAAAATATGCTATACCAATCATTGCAATTCCTATAAAAATTCAGATGGTAATTGGAAAAATCTGAAACACTCAACCCTCAATAAAATGATAAAAGCTACAAAAGGCAATCACTAAAAGTTACTATATTTAAAGTTCCTTTAATACTCTGTGGAGCAGCAAAAATGTAAAATAATAGAATGAGAATCCCAAGATTAAATAAAAACATTCTGCTCCTTTCTATCCTATCCACCCTTTGATATATTAGTAACAAAGTAACTAGCTTTTTATTATTCAGCTGATCTTTTAGCAGCTTTAGCACGTTGATTTTTGTCAAGAATTTGTTTTCTCAAGCGAATAGACTCTGGTGTTACTTCCATATATTCGTCATCATTCAAGAATTCGAGCGACTCTTCTAATGTCAAAAATACGAGGTGTTTTAATAACTGCTGTTTGATCTTTCGTTGCAGAACGTACATTAGTCATTTGTTTTGCCTTTGTAATATTGACCGTCAAGTCATTTTCACGTGAAATTTTCACCAATAATCATTCCTTCATAAACTTCTGTACCTGGATTGACAAAAATGGTTCCACGTTCCTCAATAGACATAATTGAATAGGTCGTTGCTTTTCCTGTATCAATCGAAACGAGAGCTCCGCGACGCCGCCCACCAATTTCACCTGGAATCAACGGTAAGTATTGGTCAAAGTATGGTTCATAATCCCTGTAACCACGCGTCGTAGAAAGAAACTCAGTTGAGTATCCAATTAAACCACGAGCAGGAACAAGAAAAATCAAACGAGTCTGTCCATTTCCTGTCGATACCATATCTCAGCATTTCCCCTCACGCTCAGATAAGGTTTGAATAACAGAACCTTGATACTCTTCAGGTGTATCAATTTGCACGCTCAAATGGCTCACATTGTACTCCATCTATTTCTTTTGACGATAACTTCTGGACGAGATACTTGCAGCTCATAACCTTCACGACGCATGGTTTCAATCAGGATGGATAAGTGCAATTTCCCACGGCCTGATACAATCCATTTATCTGGCAAGTCAGTCGGATCCACACGAAGCGAAACATCCGTTTGCAATTCAGCCTGCAAAGCGTTCTTCAACTTTCCGAGATGTTACCCATTTCCTTCACGACCAGCAAATGGAGAATTGTTCACCAAGAAAGTCATTTGAAGCGTTGGTTCATCAATATGGAGAATCGGCAATGGTTCTACCACATCCGTCGGAGTAATGGTTTCACCAACAAAAATATCTTCCATACCAGATACTGCAATCAAATCACCCGCTTTGGTTTCGTCAATTTCACGACGTTCTAGCCCAAAGAAACCAAATAGCTTGGTAACACGGAAATTTTTCGTTGTACCGTCTAATTTAGAAAGAGTAACTTGGTCACCAACTTTCACAGTCCCGCGGAAAACACGGCCAATCCCAATCCGCCCTACAAAGTCATTATAATCCAAAAGAGAAACCTGAAATTGAAGGGCTCATCTGAGTTATCAACTGGTGCTGGGATATGATCAATAATCGTATCAAAAAGTGGTGCCATAGTGTGTTCTTGGTCAGCTGGATCATCTGACATAGAAGATGTTCCATTAATAGCTGAAGCATAAACAACTGGGAAATCTAATTGGTCATCGTCAGCACCAAGTTCAATGAAAAGTTCAAGAACTTCATCCACGACTTCCGCTGGACGAGCTGATGGTTTATCAATCTTATTTACTACTACAATTGGTACAAGATCTTGTTCTAAAAGCTTTTCAACACAAAGCGAGTTTGTGGCATAGTTCCTTCATAAGCATCAACAACTAGAACAACCCCATCAACCATTTTCATGATTCGCTCAACTTCTCCACCAAAGTCCGCGTGTCCTGGCGTATCCATAATATTGATGCGAACACTATTATAGGCACCTAGCTGTATTCTTGGCGAGAATGGTAATCCCGCGTTCCTTTTCAAGATCGTTGGAGTCCATTGCTCGTTCTTGCAACTCTTTACGCTCATCCAATGTGATGAGATTGCTTAAGCAACTCATCAACCAAGGTTGTTTTTCCCGTGGTCAACGTGAGCAATAATAGCGATATTGCAATGTCTTCTCTCAATTTATCATTTTTGTCTCTACATCTTTATGTTTTATTTCTAACTGAACAATTATATCACAGATTGAGGTAAAAACACGGTTAAAACTAGTGTAAATGTTTTTCATTAAAAATCAATCTTCTTCAATTATATTTCCATTTCTTATCACAAAAATTATGGTATGATAAGAAAAATTCAAAGGAAATGATATGCGTTTAGATGTTCTATTATCTCGGGTCCACGTCAGCCGTAAAAATGAAACAGGCCCTTCTGAAAAAGGAAATTTTGGTGGATCATTCTCCTGCTCGAAAACTTAGTCAAAATGTTGATACTGGCTTGCAGACGATTGCAATAAAGAAACAACCTATCTTCATCAATTCCATCAATATTTTATGATGAATAAGCCACCTGGTGTTGTGACTGCTAACTCTGATAGGGAAACACCAAACCGTTCTGGATCTCATCAGACCTGAAGACTTCAATGAACACCTATATTCTGTTGGGCGACTTGATCGAGATACTTCTGGACTATTGTTAATAACCGACAACGGACCTCTCGGTTTTTCAACTCTACATCCTCAATACCACATCGCAAAAACATATGAGGTTGAAGTGAACGGTCTCCCTAGATAACCAGATGATAAAAGCCTTTCAAAAAGGGATTGTTTTTCTTGATGGAACTATTTGTAAACCAGCTCTACTTACAATTCATTCTTCTACTCCAAACAAAAGTACTGCGACAGTCACTATTTTCTGAGGAAAATTTCATCAAATCATGTTTTTGACTGTCGGTGTCAAAGTTCTTTCTCTTAAACGGACTCATTTCGAGCTTTTTGAATTGGACCAAAACTTAGCAGCAGGAGAATACCGAGCGCTGAACCAAACAGAACTCGAAAAAGTAAAAACAATATTTAGAAAAAGCTGTAAAAAGTGAGCAATCCTTTTAGATTACTCACTTTTAACTTTCCTTTCCAACCATCTAGTCCTGCAGAGAGGATGTAAATATCCTTATAACCTTCCTTTTTCAATAAGATAGCTGCATTCATCACACGTTGTCCCTCGACTATTTTCATATAGTAAAACAGCCTTGTCTTTTGCGAATCGCTCCTAAAGCTTGTTTTTAATTGCTGGGACGGAATATTTCGTGCCCCTAAAATATGTTTGCGACGAAAATCGGCTGGGTCTCGCAAATCAATCAACTGACCTTGCCGAACCCTATTGCTGAATTCTGCATTGTCTACCACTTTGCAGCAGCGACGAACGCGCACATAGTTAAAGCCCATCCATCCCAACATTCCAACAATAATTGCTAATAAAATCCAGTTTAACATTTTTCTCCTCGTTCTTTTCCAAATATTGCAGCTCTATTCGATGCTCTCTTCGTAAGATGCTTTCAGCTTCTAGATAGTCTAGTTTTTCTATCAAGCCTGCATCGTAAATCCTCTCTAGCTCAATTTTCATCATTTCAATATCATACAAGCGTTTACCCATATAGATAATAATGCCAAAACTTTTGAGGTGTTGCTGCACATCATAAAGTGTTTTCATGAGCCTTATTTTTACCAGAATTTTAAGAGCATTTCAAGGTAAAAAGAGTCCCTATCTGTCTCATTTTTGATCAGAGTGAAAAAGCCACCAATTAGGTGGCTCTTATAGGAGATTATTATGAAAAAGAAAGTTTAGATTTTTATCAAATAAAGTTAGGAGGTCTTCATCTGATGGTATTAGTATAACTATCTCCTTAAACTTATCTTAAACTCTAAAAATTTTTAATTTATTTTCTACTTTCAAAACTCTATTTACAATCCTGGAACTTGTCCAATTTCTGCTGTCAACATCCAAATATTCTTTTTCCAAATCGGCTTTAGCACCAACAAAAATATCGTTCGTAACATCGTCTCCTTCTTCATCTGTTGCATCCAAAGCTTCTGGTAAAGCTTCATCAAGTAACGGAAAATTTCGATAACACGTTCCAAACTTTCTTCTACACTCTTACTGATTTTCCTTCTTTTTCTTCAATATTACTGTGTTGAATAAATTCACTCAACGTTGAATATGGAGTTCCGCTTCAGAGTAATCGAAAACGTTCACTCACTTCATCCAATGTTTGTATCCAGGATTCCATATATTCATCCATCTTAGATGCCAAACCATAAAACCTGCTCCACGCATATACCAATGTACTTAGTGAAGAGCAATACGAGCAGTGTATAAATCTGCTGCTTGATTCAATACTGCTTTTGTTTTTGGAAGAGACTTATTCAAAGACTCAACATTTGAGAAAGTTGCAACATCTTTAGCTGCATCATTTTTTACATCAATCATATCAGTACCTCCTTTTTATTTAGAATGATTCTAATTTTATTATGATTTAATTATAATGTTTCTAAATAAGAAAGTCAACTAATTGAACTCATAAATTTCTTTTATTAGAAGTTGCAATTTAGAATAATTTACAGATAAAAAGTATGGTTCATTTTTATTTTTCTTAGTTGGAAATATTGTGGCTTCCTTTTTAGGCCTGGTCGTTGATCGCTTTCCTGAACAATCTATTATCGTTCCTTCCAGTCATTTGCAATACTTGTGGACAAAAATTAACTCCACGTGATTTGGTCCCCTATCCTCTCACAACTCATCAATCGTCTACGTTGTCCTTTTGTGGTGAAAAATTTCCCATCACTACATTCTCCTGAGAACTAACTGGTGGTTGTCTCTTTCTTGTAACGTCTTTAGGGCTATCTAAACATCAACCAGCTCATCCTGCTTTGTATCTGGGATGACCTTATCCTTTATGATCAGAGACATCAAGAGTATCCTCTGCTTATTTGGCTATTTTTCCCATGTCCTTCTTCTCTTTTTTAACTGGTTTCAATCTTTTGATGGCTATTTAGCCCTTGGAATTTTAACTCATTTCATTGATTTGCGACTGGAGTGAGATTTTCTTTTTTTCTAGCATCCTGTTCAGCGATTTTTAATCTCACAGAAGTTCTCCTTGTTCTTCAAATTTCCAGCATCATCGGCCTGTTCCTTTTTGTTTAGAAAGTCAAGAAAAGACAGGTTAGCATTTATTCCCTGTCTTTTGGTGCTAGCAGCATTCTGATTTTTGATAAAATTCGTTGTTTTTCCACCAAAATATTTTATGCCTTTATTTAACAACTGCTTTTAAAAATTTATAAAACAGAAAAGCGATATAACCACCCAATGTATTTTGTCCATAAATCATCTATTTCAAAAACACGATTGGCATCAATCAAAAATCTAGCAACATCTGCGTGCATTCAATAAAAAGGCTCATTGCAGAAACTAACAACGAGCACGCGTTTAGTCCTCCGAAGCTTAGGAAAAAGCCAAAGACAGTTGAAAAATCAACAGGGCTGAGCACATTCATTACATTTTGTGCAAAAACCTTAACTAATTGAAGGAGATGTAATTTGTCCAAGATTACCAAAGAATTGAAGAGGAATAAGGAGAACTACGAGACGACCAGTGTTGAATTCCAGGCGTCTCCATTCCTTTTTCTGGCATGAGGAAGAAACACATGAGGCACAATAAGATAGTGTAGAAAAATAATTCCCGAAATAAGAAAGCACGGCTCAACAGTTAATTCACCGTCCGATTTCAACAGTGACTATTCTGCACATGGTTAGTAAGAGTTTTTCTTTGTCTTGCTTCATGGTATTTGACGCACTGACCTAGCTGCATCAATATCAGTGCCATGTTCTTGACGGACAACACAATGATCTTATTCTTTTTCAAAGTGTCATAAAAAGCCATTACACGCTCCTTGGGACTACGACTGTATTGATCATGTGTTCACTAACAGGATTATAGGGGATTGTTGACATAAGATAATTTCTTGATGTTTTTGAGCAATTCAGCTAATTCCAGTCTCTGCTCTACTCCGTCATTGACTGTTAACATAATGTATTCAAAGTCACTCGGCGGTTGGTCGTTTCAATATGATTCAATCATGCAAATAGTTTTTCAATCGAGAGCACGTTAATTTTCATAATGCTGGAACGCAAATTATTATTAGAGCATGAAGAGAAACCACTAAATTAACCTGCACCCCTTCATTTGCAAAATCACGAATTTTATGTGCTAATCCTGAAGTAGAAACAGTAATGTGACGAGCACCAATGGCTAGCCTTTGTCATCATTGACAGTTCGCTAGAACTTTGAGAACATTGTCGCAGTTATCAAAAGGCTCTCCAATCCCCATGACCACACTATGACTAACTCAGCTCACCTCGTCCTCTCTCATCAAAATATTTTTGTACCAACATAATCTGAGACATAATTTCTCCGTTATTCAAGTCACGCTGCTTTTTAATTAGTCACTAGCACAAAATGTACAGCCAATGTTACAGCCCCACCTGAGTGGTTACACAAACTGAAAGCCCATAATGTTGACGCATCAAAACAGTTTCAATCAGCATACCATCGGGTAGTTCAAACAGATACTTCACTGTCCCGTCTGCTGATTCCTGTATAATTCAGTTGCTCCAGCGGATTAACGACAAATTCATCATCCAATTTGTATAACAAATCCTTTTGAAATATTAGTCATTTCTGTGAAAGATTGAACTCGTTAGTGATAGAGCCACTCCCAAATTTGAGTGGCTCTGAAATTTCTTTTCTCCCTTACTTTCTATCCAATCTATCAAATCTTGACGAGTCAAACTATAAATTGATGGTTTCATTTTCTTCCTCTTCGTTTCCGTCTCAGCCTCTATTATTTTGCCGAATGACAAAAATGATGCTGATTGTTTGTCTGTTGCTTCTCTTCACTTGTTCTTCTTGCTTTTTGTTTTTGATTTTGACGTCTGCTACGCTGACGATTTTCACGTTTAGGTTGTTCCTGTTCTTTACGGAAACGAGCTTGCTTAGAACAGCGTGGTTTTATCTCATTTTTCTTTTTTGTGGTGAGATTTTTATCAAAGGACGCTCGACGCGGTTTCAAATTTTCCAAAACAAAAATAAGCACAGCCATAATTGCAGTATTCAACAAATAATCTTCTAAGCGACTGATTTTTCCTCGCTTTCATTTGCCTTGTCATCTTTATAAAAATCCACGCAAACGTAGCTGCTCGTTCCCCAGTCACCAACAATATAATCAAATTTGTTAAAATATCGGAAAAACGCCGATTAAAAAGCTGTAACGTCAAAGCCTTCCTTGTAGTTATCCACTAAGTCAAATTCGATTGTCTCAGTCAACACTTTTTGTTCCTATTTGCCGAAATTCTGGCCCAGGAAATTTATTGTAATTATATAATTCAGGTGCAATTTCTTTTTCGCATAGTTATCCTTTATAAACGTTATTTACTTATCTCACATTATTTTACCATAAAAAGAAGTGTTTTTGATGGTTGAAATATGGAAGAGGAAAGGGAGTAAAGACAGAAATCGGTAGCTTCGTAAGAAATCGATTTTGTCCCACTCCCACAAATTTGAGTAAATCTGTAAAAAGCTGATAGCCTCAACACATTAGAAATTTACTCAACTATTGCATTGTATTCTTTGAAACTGAAAAACCTTCGTCTCAGCCTTGTATTGCCAACTGGTTCTTTTAGTTTTTCTTCATTTTTAAGATTTCTTGGTGCGTTTGAGGGTAATCAATAGCATCTTGCAAGTTCTTGACAGGCACAATTTTTCATTTTGTTTTAATTTTTAGCAGCTTCCAAAGCTGTTTCATAATTTGTTTTCGCTTTTAGAATTGGCTTTTTAGCTTCTTTGGTGACTGGATTATTTTGGTGCAAAGAAAATTTCTGCACCATTTTTGGCTGCTCGAGACCACCTTTTTATCAATGCCTCAATATCGCTAACTTTTCCTTCACGGTCAATTGAGCCCGTACCAGCAATATTTCTACCGTCTCTTAATGTTGGTTCAGCAATCTGTCCATAAATTGCACAAACTAAACATCAAGCCCGCACTTGGTCCGCCAATTCCCGCAGTTGAGAATTCAATCGGTATACTACTTGTAACCTCTGTCCGGTCAATCAAGCTAATACCAATTCCATTTTTCCCATTTTCAAGTTTGATGATTTTACCTATAGCAGATTTTCTGACCGTCTTCAACATAATTTTACTTTTTACCTTACTACCAATCTTCTGTGAACCTACATAATCAATCAAGTCTTTTGAACTATTAAAAGTCTTATCATTCACACCCTGTCACAGTATCTGCAATATTTAAAAATGCCCTTAAAGGTTGAGTTTTTGGTAACTTGTAACACATAGACGCCCAAATATTTCAGGCTGATATCCTTTCCTGCTTTTTAACCCTTGATATTTGGCTAAGTTTTGTGATGTTTCCATATAAAATTGATTGATTCGCATATATTCTTTATCGGAAGTTCCGCCAGTCAAATCTTTCGCTGAATAAATATCTGTAAAAGGGGTCAGCCAAGCATAAACTAAATGAGCAAAGGTAGCATGCTGAATCCCAACTGTCACAAAAATTGTAAGAACCTTTTTCCTTATCTTCTTTGTTATCCACACAAAAACCTGACGGACGTCTGCTGCACTACCTGGTACTTCAATATAATAAGGCAGAGGAACTACAAAAGAGATAAAAGAAGGACCAACCCTACCACAAATACTATCGGCCATTTTTAAATTTATTTCTTGTTTTTCATCTTGTTTCTTTAACTCCTTTTACGACAATTTCGGGCACATACTTTTGAAATATCCTGCTCAAAAGCAATCAATTCACGAATCCTTGACGAGCTGATATGTTGATAATTTGGCTTACTCATCAAAAATGGTGTCCAGTTCAGGTGCCAATTCATAATTGAAAAATTAAGATTTCTCATATTCCAAATCTTGACCATTTCGTAGCCCCGCACAAAGTTGTTACTCCTAACTTTCTCGCACTTCCACTGCCAATTCGTCATGAGAAGTAACAATGTTTACATTCTCCAAATGAGATAGAGCATCTATAACCATTTTTCTTTTTGCTTCAATACTGAAAACTCTTTTTCAAGATTATAAAAACACCAACATAAAGGCTGTCAAAGAGTTTACATTCGTCGCTCAATCAAATCCACATGTCCTTTTGTAATCGGGTCAAAAGAACCCGCAAATAATCCAATTTTAGTTTGACATATACCGTTACCTTTTGAAATTCCATATATTTTCTGCTTCCAGATGCCTAACCTTGCAATTTCTTTCGGTAAATCCACCGACTTATCTGTTTCACAAACAATTAATGCATCATTGCTTAGAAGCCCTCGTTCAGCCATTTTTTCAATATCTGCTAACAATCTGTTCTTTTTGCATAAGGCGGATCCAACGAATTAGATCAAAATGTCCTGTAATGCGCTCAAGCGATTGGTTAGCCTCCATTTTAAGCAGTTCAAATCGTTCTTCTTCCCTAGTCATCTTGATATTTTTGGTTAATAATAGCTTGCGCTCGCGATCTTTTTCAACCAAAATGGCGGAAAGCCATTCCTCATGAAATAGCTAATCACTAAACTGCCGCTGCCTGCATACAAGTCCAACACTCGTCCTCCGTCAAAATAAGGACCAATCATATTAAAAATGGCTCCTTTAACCTTGTCTGTCGTTGGTCTAGTCGTTTTACCTGCTAGCGTTTTGAGAGGACGTCCCCATATTTCCCTACAACTCTCATAAAAGAATATTATAACAAAATCTCTAAAGAATGTATCAGTTTTTCTTCTGTGATAGCTGTAGGTCATTTATTTTCTGTTCAACGTTTTGATTGTAAGTCAAATAGACTAATTCTCAATATATTTTTACAGCCTCCTTAAGCAGATTGCAAATCAGAATGAAAAATCCTCTGATATAAAAACCAGAGGATTGATTGTTATCTCACTTCTAGCAAACCAATATCTCCATCTTCACGACGATATAGAACATTGGTTGTGTTATCTTCTACATCAGTATAGATGAAAAAGTCATGTCCCAATAAATCCATTTGAAGAAGAGCTTCTCTAAATCCATTGGTTTCAAGTCAATTTGTTTCGAACGAACGACTTTTGCAGGTGCAGTTTCCACTTCTTCAACAACGGCATCTGTAAACAACTATGAGTTGATTTTTATTACGGTTTTTACGTTCAATTTTTGTTTTATTTTTACGAATTTGGCGTTCAATTTTATCTGTTACCAAGTCAATAGAACCATACATATCTTGAGAAACATCTTCTGCCCGAAGAGTGATCGAACCAAGGGGATAGTTACTTCAACCTTAGCTGTCTTTTTCACGATATACTTTCAAGTTTACACGCGCATCCAATTCTTGATCAGCTTGAAATATTTCTCGATTTTTCAAGTTTAGAAACTACATAATCACGAAGAGCTTCTGTTACTTCTAGGTTCTCACCATCGGATACTATATTTAATCATATAAGTACCTTCTTTCTAAGCATTTTGTTTTTCTTTTACTTTATTATAACGCTTTTCATTCTGCAAATTTTTTCGTTACCTGCCAATGAAAAATGTCATAATTTCTTTTCACTCCCTGCTTCCACTAAAAATTTCCTTTTGCTAACTGTGAGGTTGAGCCAGTCGTATAAATGTCATCTAGCAAAAAGAACTTTTGTCGAGGCTGAACACTGTCTTTCAGTTTAAAACACTGCTGACTTTGCAAACGCTCCTTTCTTGTCTTACTTGATTGAGCAATCGTATCATACTTTTCTAAAATTTCTCTAAACGGCAACTTTGTCCCCTCAAGGAGAGCTGTTACTTGGTTTGAAGCCTCGCTTCTGGTACTTTTCACTACTTACAGGAATAGGAACAAGTGTATAATCGCTATAGGCTTTTAATTCTTTGCAAAATCTCTGTAAATACAGAATAAAGAGCATAATCTCCTTGAAATTTATATTGACTAAAGTAGTCTTTCATAGCTTCATTATAAACAAAACAACTTTTATGAGAAACTTCTTTTTCCTTTTTCCCAGCCATACTTGGCAATCTACACAGATTTCACTTGTTCCATCCCGATAACACTTAGGACAATGCTGCTCTGAAATACGCTGAAATTTGTCAAAGCAGGCATCACAAGCCCTTATTTTTGGCTTAGTCAGGACAATAAATCACAAAATGTCAGTTTTTCGCCAAGAAAATTGTCACATAAAACACATACATTCATAAACCAGCCTCCCTGATTCATCGCCTCAATTTTCCTGAATAGCTCGTTCAATAGCAAAAATTGGTCCCATCATGAAAAAGAGTAGCTCACCTGTCGGACGATCCATACTGCGACCAACGCGTCCAGCTATTTGTACCAGAGCACTGCGACTAAACAAACGGTGGTTAGCCTCCACCACAAAAACATCTACACAAGGAAAAGTCACACCACGTTCTAGAATTGTCGTTGTTACTAAAATTGTAATTTCTCTTTTTGTCGAAAATTTCTCTACAATATCGAGTCGATTTTTCAGTCGTTGAGGCTACAAAAGCCAACGTTCCTCACTGGAAAAAATAACTTGGAGAACCTCTGCCAATTTCTTGTCCTCTTTTAATCTCAGAAGCAAAAATGAGAAGAGGAAAACCTGTTTTTCTTTGCTTTTTAACAAATTGTTCCAACTTAGGAACTAGCTTTTTGATTCAAGTATTTTTGAAAATTTTTCCAGCAAACTTTTCGAGGAACACTAAAGGATTCCCATGAAAACGTCTAGGGAGACTTAAGCGCTCAACTCTCCTTGCTAACTTTTTATCCAGCTCATCTGTAGAGGTTGCAGTTAGAAAAATTATAGTACTTTTCTCTTTTTACTGATTGTGCAACGGCATGGTAAAGCATCGGATTATCCATAGGAAAAGGCATCCACCTCGTCAACAATAAGAAGATCAAATGCTCGGTAAAATTTGAGAAGCTGATGCGTTGTGGCAATCACAAAGAGGACTGCGAAAAATAAACTTCTGATTCACCGTGCAGGAGTGAAATATCACAACTAAAAATCTTCTTGCAATCTAGCGATGTAGTTCTGAGACAGACATCAATTCGAGGGCTAGCCAAGCAACCGCACCACCTTCATTGATAACTTGCTGCCACCACTTGATAGATCATTTCCTGTTTTTCCTGCTCCTGTGACAGCATGAACCAGGCTATTTTTGTTTGTAACCGCCTCTCAAGATCTTAGAAACCTTAGCTTTGGTAATCTGTTAACCTTCCTTCCCATTTCAAAAACATTCGTTTTTGGGAACTCTGCCTATGGAAAATAGTAGAGTTTTTCATCACTTCGACCCTTCCTAATCGCACGCATGACCTGCAATAATAAGCACCTATTGGTAGTTGCTGTTTTTCTTTATTAACCACTTGTCCACAAACGATTGCACCATAATTTCTCCTTTTTCTATCATTCCCTGACAATGTTTGAGGCTTGTTGCTGCAATCCTAGTGGTAATTGCTTCTTGTAAAGATCACGACCCTAAACAGTCTTGTAATTCTATCATATCTATTTATTCGAAAAACTTTGGCAAAAATACAAGTTTTTGTAAAATGAAGATATGGAGTTTAGAACAATCAAAGAGGACGGATAGGTCCAAGAAGAAATCAAAAATCGCGCTTTATTTGTCACATCAAGCGTGTAACAACAGAGGACGAAGCACGAAATTTTCATTCAGGCTGTCAAAAAGAACACTACAAAGCTACTCATAACTGCTCTGCCTTTATATTAGGAGAGCGGAGCGAAATGAAGCGAAGTAGCGATGATGGAGAACCAAGTGGGACTGCTGGTGTACCTATGTTAGGCGTTTTAGAAAATCACCAACTAACCAATGTCTGTGCTGTCGTGACACGCTATTTTGGTGGTATCAAGCTAGGGCAGGAGGTCTTATTCAGGGCGTATAGCAGCAACGTTGCTTTAGCTATCAAAGAAATCCGGGATTGTCCATATAAAAGAGAACAACTTGGGCTGAGAATCGCTCTCTCTTACAGTCAATATCAAGAATTACCCAATTTTCTTAAAGCTAACCATTTACAAGAACAAGATACATCCTTTACAGAACAAGTCCAAACAACCATTTTCGTTGATAAAAACGATAAGGACAGCATATAGAGGTTGATTGAGTTGTTTAATGGAAGAGTCGACATTACTGATCAAAGGGTTGCGGAAAGTCAAGTTCCGGTACCTTCATCCTAACGATTAACATAAGCTATCGTATTGATAGTTTTTATATTTACAAGATTTCTTTTTCATTTTATACTGTTTCTATCACTATTATTGAGGTATCATTTGTAGCTTTTACAGTTTATCATAACATTACAGAACTCATTGGAAATACTCTATCGTCAAGCTAAACAAGCTGGTTCCAGAAGGCGCAGCAGATGTCTATGTCAAACTAGAAGCTTTTTAATCCAGGCTCATCTGTCAAAGATCGCATTGCTCTCAGCATGATTGAGACTGCTGAGCAAGAGCTTGATTCAACCAGGTATAACTCATTGTCAGAGCAACCAGCGGAAATACCGGAATTGGTTTGTCTTGGGTGGGGTGCTGCAAAGGTTATAAGGTTGTGATTGTCATGCAGAAACTATGAGTGTTGAGCGTCGCAAATTATCCAAGCTTATGGTGCAGAATTGGTACTAACTCCCGGAAGCGAAGAGAATGCAGGGAGCGATTGCAAAGCTGAAGAAATTGCTAAAGAACGAGAAACGGCTGGCTACCACTCAGTTTAACAACCCAGCTAATCCAGAAATACACGAAAAGAACAACAGAAGCAGAAATTATCGCTGCTTTTCGGTGAAAAAGATTGGATGCCTTTGTCGGAGGAGTTGGCACAGGCGGTACTATTTCTGGTGTTTCTCACGCTCTCAAAAAAGTCAATCCAGATATACAAGTTTATGCAGTTGAAGCAGATGAATCCGCTATTCTTTCCGGGTGAGGGCCCTGGGCCTCACAAGATTCAGGTATTTCTGCTGGTTTTATCCCGAAACACTAGACACTCAAAGCTTACGATGGCATTGTCCGCGTTACTGATCAAGCACTTGAACTTGGGCGTCGTATCGGTGGACAAGAAGGTTTTTCTGGTAGTATTTCTTCTGCTGCAGCTATTTATGCTGCACTTGAAGTGGCCCAAAATTAGGAACAGGGTAAAAATTCTAGCTCTTTTGCCCCAGATAATGGTGAGCGCTACTTATCAACCACTCTCTATAATTTTGAAGTTTAAAAATCAGAGATATATACAAACACAAACCCCAAATTTAGATTTGCTACAATTTACAACTCTATTATTGAGCTGTTTTTGTTGGGAAATATCGAATTTTATTACTTCAAGTACTCTACCCTAAGATATGTATGTTTAGAACCTCTCTGACCTCAGATGTTATGCTTCGCTATTTATCCAAAACGTAACTTTTTGGTACAGTTTCTCGTTCAAACTTTTTAAAACACAAACTCATCAAAATTTCAATCCACGTATCCGCGAAGGGTGCGAGGTGTTTGACTACTGATACTCTCAGATTTAATCACGCACTCGCGAAGGAGTGCGACACCCAATTATCTTAATGGTAAGTTTTCAGCTCATCTTCGATCAGCACCCAGCGAAGGGTGCGACTTTGTGGAGATGGATGTGATGATTATCGTAAATTTCAATCCACGCACCCGCGAAGGGTGCGACGTGGAAGACGGCTTCATACCGTGCTTCATTTTTGCTTTCAATCCACGCACCCGCAGAAGGGTGCGACGTTTGATGTATTATAAGCCATCTCATATTTTAAAATTTCAATCCACGCACCCGCGAAGAGGTGCGACCGTCCTATTTCATCATTGTTGAGTTGATGCTGAGTTTTCAATCCACGCACCCGCGAAAGGGTGCGACGATTTCATTGCTCCTAGCTATGCAGAAATTCATTGATTCAATCCACGCACCCGCGAAGTGCGACAGTCCTCCTAGTTAATCACTGATCGCCAATACAATTTCAATCCACGCACCCGCGAGGTGCGACGTTGGACCTGGAAGATATGAGTCAGGCAGCGTTTATCCACGCACCCGCGAAGGGTGCGACCTATCTATGGAGTTAAATCATCACAATGTTTCTATTTCAATCCACGCACCCGCGAAGGGTGCGACACACTTCAGTTGACTTAACATAGCGATCACTTTGATTTCAATCCACGCACCCGCGAAGGGTGCGACAACGACTCCAGTAGCATGAATCATATCTGTTTTTAGCTAATCCACGCACCCGCGAAGGTGCGACTCAACGAGCATTAGAGACGGCAGGGGAACTGTTATTTCGATCCACGCACCCGCGAGGGTGCGACGTTACTTTGTAGGATAGGTATAATACGGCTATACTTTCAATCCACGCACCCGCGAAGGGTGCGACGTCTTTTGAGACCCTGGGCTTGCTATCCAACATGTTTTCAATCCACGCACCCGCGAAGGTGCCGACCAATATCTTTCAGATGGGTATACGTGACGGTGGTATTTCAATCCACGCACCCGCGAAGGGTGCGACTTTGTCTACAAAAATCAGCCGCGTTTCATCTTTTTATTTTCAATCCACGCACCCGCGAAGGGTGGACTACCTGATGCCAACAGAGTATCGCTTTGACAGGGCTATTTCAATCCACGCACCCGCGAAGGGTGCGACAGCTATGGTTGCACCGTTTGTGACTAAATATAGAATTTATTGAGCTGTTTCACTTAATAAAAACTAGATTTTTGTCATTATCTTCTGTTTTTAAAACGCGAATGCTCTAGGTTTGATGTGCAACCTAGATTCGCACACGTTTTTATAAAAGTAATACCCCACATCAGGTCATAACTATCATCTTGACCAAGGGTTTCCACGCGATTTTGCCAGATTTTTGCCAAGTAAGTAAATCGGACGCTATCAGATTCTTGGTCAATGATTGTCAACAATTTATTTTTATTTCTACAAACTCCGCTGGGTTACGCGAACATTCAAAAACTGAATTTTGTACGCGCTGACCGTAATCAACACAGAGTTTTGCAACATATCGAAGACGCTTTCCTACCTGCAGCAGTCTCCGTATTAACATCATAGTTATTAAAACCATCATAAATTTACTCCTAGATTAAAAACGGCGGATAGGGATTCCAGTTCACCACGAATGGCTTTTGGCTAATAACCGGAAGCTTGTACATAAGGCAGCAGCATCAGCTTGATTTTTCATTAGTGAAAGGATGCTCCAACTTCTGTATGCTTACGCTTTTGCCAAGCTTCAATAAAGATGGTACGCCCTCAGTCAAAACTAACAGCCATTTTCCTTAATGTCAAAATGTTTTTTTGTTTAATTGTCCTTTCATTAATCAAAGAAAACAAATCGATCAACAATATAAGAACGAAACTCTTCCACTAAATCCAAAGCTAAGCGGCACGACCCGGTCTATCTGTATGATAAAAGCCAACATAACTGTCTAATCCAACCGCTTCTAAAAGCAGACTGACATTCATAGGTCAATAAACTATAGCCAAATGACATCAATGCATTGATACAATCTTGTGGAGGCCGTCGTGTCCGTCCATTAAACTGAAAGGTATCTTTATCGGTTAAAAACCAGATCATTGAAACACGAAAAATATTGGTTTAGCTGCTTGCCCTTCAATCCCTAACAGAGTTTCCTTATCTGGTGCAGATTGAATCAGTTCTAGGCCCATGTCAATTCAGTATTGATGTCTTTCAACTAACTGACTATCAATTTCTATCTCGATGATCACGTTTTAAACCGGAGTAAATATTTTGAGAATTAGATACTTTCGCCAAGATGAAGCGCTTAGCGTATTCCGTCGAAAGGTCATGATCTGCTAAGCGATAATGCTCACGCCTGAGCACACATTTCATTAGTCGGTCCTACAAAACGACCACAAAAACGACCTTGAGGAGTATGAAAGGAAAGGTTGATCTGATTTTGTGCCAGAGTTCAATTAAAGATGGTGAGCGCCTAGAGTATGAAAAGCAAACGATACCATCAATAATACGATAAGGAAAAACGATGAACAACCTTCCTTCCTGCTTAACAACAATGTTATCTCGCTCACGCGTTAAATAAAATTATCTTGTGTGAGATATAACGTATTTAACAATTTTTCATAAACCTCCTCACTCATCACATGCCGCTTGATGTAATTAGCTACTTTGATGATTTCTTACTTAGACGCGGTTGCAAACATCTACTAAAGAGCATAACGGACAATTTTAAAATACTCAGCCTTGTCTATAGTTTATTATCATAGTCATAATGCATTTGTCCAGCCTAAATCAAAAACTTCTTGACACAATGCCTGTAATCTCAATGACCTTTTTTGATTCACACTATGGTAATAAAGACAGCCAGTCTCACATAGGACACCAAACGTTTCCTCAAGACAAATGGTCTGTGCTACCAGCTGAACAATATCGCGAGTATCTCTTTTTGGTTTTCCCCGCTTACACTCCAACAATACAGGGGCAGCCACTTTCCTCTTTTGCCTTTCAAAGCTACACCATTTTTCATCTTTATGAAATTCCACAACATCAAGAATACCATAGAGACCAAGCGTTTTTGACGAGACATGCATAGCCCGTGAAGTGATGATATCCTTACGTTTTTCTTTAATGTAAGGATCATCCGCCTTGATGCAAAAATCAGTCCCATGAGCTGTGGCTCATTTTCCGCCCATTGCTCAATGTGAATTAGCCCCCTACTGTCTTTTTACAGTGAGAAAATGCTGGATGCCGATAACATCAAATAATCATCTTCTGCATAAGCATATTACAGCCCTTCTATAATTTCAACCTGTAATCCTTTAGCTTCATATTCTGCTAATTTTTCTTGATTAAGATGAATGCTGTAGTCATCGTAACTATCCTTATCCTGTTTTTCTTTGTCAAATTCAATCAAATCAAAAACACGCGCACTGGAAACATTTCTAACTTATTAGAATGAGTAAACCAGAAGACTTCCCTCGCGCATAGAACCTTCTGGACGTGCAGAAGAAGCATCGTTTTCAGACTAACGAGCACTTCCTCAATAACTTCAGCATCTTCTTTAGAAAATCCTGTTTTTCAGCAAAATTTCGGATTAATCGACCCCTTTGATGACGTAAACGCCGCAGTCCACAAAATGCTTAGTCCCCATCAGTATCAGATGAACGTCCACCTGCTTTTTAGGTTCGACACCATTTGTGCTCGAGTAATCTGTAAACTAGAGATGATGATCGGATCCAGATTTAGCCATGCTGACAGAAACCGGTCCACGAATAGCAAAGAACGATCTTTTAGATAAGTGAAAACTTTGACCGAACGAACGGACATCCATCCATAATTGATTGGCTTTTTCATTGAATTTCTTCGTCCGATTCTTTTTCCTGTACATTGAGTTTTTGAACCGCTTCCAAGTGAATTAAGCCCATCCTCAATACGATCATTTGCTTGTACAAAGATGGTGCATGACCCAAATCCTGCATCCGATTGCGGATTTTGCGCTTGATGGCTACATCACTGATTGACCATGATTAGCTGCATTTGTTCTTGCAGCATATTTCCTGATAAGGATCCCCACTTTGCGTTAGCCTCCCTCACTTCAACCGTGACCATAAAATCAATCTTGTGTTCCAACATCTGCTATTCCTCGCTTTCATTTTTCTCTTGTTTTTGTATAAAAGAGTGCTTTTCAACATAGTAACAAAAATAAATTGATAATCCAAAAGGATCGTTGATATCTTTCTTTATCATTAAAGGATTGAGTAACTGAACAATCTCTGCTCGCTCTTTATCCAATTTTATTAAAAATTCCATGCAGCATTTAACTACAGCTTCTTCATAAGGCTTGATTTTGTTGTCAAATTCATCATTAACTTGGCCGGCTGGCTGGTACAGAGCATTCAGTACCTCTCGGCATTTGTTATCCTACTAGATTCTTTCTTGTCCTTATTTGGATTCTCAATTTCATATTTTTCGATTCCATCAATTCAAAAATAGCTAATAATCTTCCAAATAGATAGGAACGATTGAGTATTTTTCTGTGGTCTAACATTGGTTTAAACTCCCTTCCATATTGTTTGTGTAAAATCGCTAAACTTATTTGCTGCACCTGAGGGCCCAGTGTTAGGGGTACTTTTGTCGCTGTTTAATATTCGTTTCACTTCTTAACGATAGTACTAGGCATTGGATTCCCATCAATTAAAGCTGTTACTAATTGCTGATACTGATCGCTACTGAAACTATCATTATCTAATTCTCAGATAACGGTCCCTATCGACACCATAGGCAGCTAAAATAATATCGTTGAAGCTTGGTGTCTTCTGAAAATAAATACCATCTTTTTCTTACTTCCCATGTGTATTGGCTTTGCCATTTTTCCAGACTTTTCAAAAAGTTCTGAAACTTGTAAATGACGAAAATATTTTTAAAGGCAATCCGACCATCGTTGGTTTTATTAAGAATAGCGACATAGTAGAGTCGAAGTATCACTAAACTGTTTTGTCCCATGAATAAAGGATCCACCAATAACTCTATTAGTTTTTACCAACGGTAAATTTCTGACGATTCTCTGGTTCATCCTCATCAAAAGGAAATTTCCCAATCATCATCAAAATGATTTTCCATCTCTTGAGGTTCAGTCAGCTTTAATTGGCTTTGGTTGGTCGGGTCATCGCTAAACCAATTGATGAGATGTTGACCTGCCCCCAGCTAAGTATGAGTATTATCGTTTTTCCAAAAGAAACTTAGCCATAAGGTGAATTTTCTCTGATGTCTGATTTCTACAGTAAAGACATCATCTCTTTCTTTAAAACGACCTTTATAAGTTTCGCTGTTATTACTGACAGAAATGAGCTTGGCATTTCCTAACAAGCCGCGGTGTTTAGTTGCAAGCACTTCTTTTTCCGCTGATATTACAGATAATCTTATCTTCCTGATTGGATTCTACATAAGTAATATAAGCCTGATGCAACACAATAAAATTGTTTACAGATGCATTTCGCTGACCAATGAATTGATCAATCCTGAAATCTAAAAATACGAAGATAAATCTACTGTCTTTTTCTTTCTCGGTCGTATCAATATAAGTGACTTTAAGCCCTTCTCGTTTTAACATTTCCCTATACAGAGATTGATAAATCAGATCCAAAAATCTGGACGCAAAATGAATTGTTGAATAAGCGTCAGATATTCTTCACCTGATTGTTTTTGACAGGCCTCCGCCAATTTTCTAATTGATTATGATAGGCTTTCATATTGTCCTTGATTGTTTTCAGCTACAAAATAAGAAAGTTTATCAACTAAGGGATGAGGTGGAGGATTTTTTCCAGATCTAGCAACAGAATTAGAGGTAACTGGAAAGATAATCGTTTCCCCATCATCCAAGAATGTTGCTTTCATCAACTGTCCTGTTTTTATCCAATTGAACAGAAATAATATTTTTCCCATTTGAGCGCATACTATTGTGATAAATCGGCAAAAGAATTGCTATGGACTTTTGGGCATTATCCACCCAACTGTCCACCTCTGCCGCTTCATAAGTCTTCCACAATGAGGTAAAAAAGTCCATTAGCGCCCTCCTTCCTCTCTAGCTTTATCTGCTTGATAAAGAGTGTATTCTTCATCAACTGACTTGACCTGCTCTGCTGCTTTAAAAACATAGCTAGACAGCGTATTCATAATTTCGCAGTCTTCTTGTTCTTTAGAAACGTACTATTCCGTTTTCCGATGACAGTCTTGGTAAAGTAAGAACGCAGTGGCTGCTTGTTATCCATCGGATAAGCAAATGAGTGAAACATGATGCCAAAATCAATCACTTGATTGGCATAATACGATTCTGCTTTTTCATATTCCTCCTGATTAATCTCATCAACCAAACCCAAGCATTCAGCGTCCCTAAAAAGACATCTCGCCAGCCACCTTTTTGACAGAACGTGCCAGCAGTAGCCTCATGCTTGTTGGTAGTCGATCCTCAACCAAATCAGGGCCGATTTTTCATTCCAAGTAAATGAAATTTCACCGAAATATTCTACGTCACTGAGATAAGATACATAACTCAAATCCGCATTATAATTAGTATAATGTCTCACACCATGTAATTCTGTTTGAATTTGATTGATAACCTTTACTTCTGTTACGATATTACAAAATGGTCGGCTTATAATAAACAGCATCAACAATTCCTTGCGGAGCCTGCCGAGTAGGAATGGCATAACTTGATCTTTCTCCACCCCTTTTGGTTTGCAGGATTGGTGAATAGGGCTAAATCACCCCTCACTCGCAGATAAAATTTCTTGACCAGTACAAATTAGAACACTCCTTTTTTTATAAAGTTATTAATATATTTCTTTAGTAAACAAAATTTCCTTTTTTAGAAGAGCAAATATACTAACTTATTTAATTATTTCCGTTTTTTTATTAGAATAATATGCCGCTAATAAACCAGTCAGTGCAGTTAAAATAGCCGGCAGTTGATCGAGTAGTTTTTCAAATAGATGAAGCATAGTAACAAGCAGCTCCTTGTTTTTGGGTTTATTATAACATATGCTTCTTCAAAAATCAATTCTATATTTTTTTATTTTTATAAAAGGGTTGCTCTTCTTTTTATCTTTTTAGTATAATTAAATCATCATAGTAGGACTATGGATTGAAATTATATCTTTATTTTATGTATAAAAGACTTGCAGATAGTTTTATCTTCCTTAAGATAAAAACTATCTCGCTCTTTTCACCCCGTCACCTTATCATAGTATTCTTCTTGCAATATGAGAATTTGACCGTTTAAGTATGATCTAGTTGCTTGTAGTCGCTTGTCACGTTCTCGGAAATTGACCGTATAGGGCTGCAATCGTTTGAGTTCCTGTTTTATTTCTAATAGTTCTGAACCAAATGGATAGGGATTCTCTGAAAGTTTTTCTTCTAATGTCGTCAGTTTTTCAACAGCATCACCATAAAACAAAACACCGATACTCTCATCTTTGATTAAATCCATTTTTGTCCAGCCGTTTTGAAAGACTGCCGTAATTTTCCAGTCTTCAATTGCGTAGAGTAATCATTCTGACTAAGGTAATCATAGATTGTCTCATTATCAGATATTGGATAATCCATCTGCTCTTTATTATCAGCATAATATTTTTCAAAAAGTCAGTATTCAATTCAGTGACATTGATAGGCGATGTTCTCTGGAATAAAATGGATTCTGTCGCATCTTTCTTCTGACGAATTTCTTTCAAATACGTCAAGTCTTCTTCCTCATCAGACAGATTAACTAACGTTACTCGACCTAGTGCACATTTTCCTTCACGGTTACATCGACCTGCTGCTTGTACGATAGAATCAATTCAGCATAAGACCGAATTACATGTTCAAAATCGACATCCACACCTGCTTCAATCAATTGCGTACTGACGCAGATAAAGAATATCTTGATTTAATTCTGATTTTATTTTTTCGATGACATCTAAGCGGTGCTGAGCGCACATATTAGTTGAAAGTTGATAAAGTGGTCGCTCCGTTTGGTTTTCCAACAGTTGATATAATTTTGCTACGGCTGGTTTTGTGTTCAAAATAATGAGCGTTGATTGATTACTTTCTAAAATGACATCTGCCAACTCCATGGACTTGATTTCTATCCTTATCATCAAACTTACGTAATTCCGTGCGTATGACACTTTCTGCTCTGACTTCGTAAGCGTCACAATATCAGCCTGCTCTGCATTTTCCCCGCCATATACCAAACGATGAGAAATAACTTCTGAATCATAAGTCGGCTGTGTCGCCGTACAAAGTACAATAGTCGTATTCATTACCTGGCTTAGGGAAATTCAAGGTCAAATTGAAGAGCGTGGTGACTTCAATAGGTAATGACTGCACCTCATCTAAAATCAAAACACTATTAGTCAAATGTGAAAAACCATCTAATATTGGCAGATTTTGTCTTAAACTAAGGTTTGAAAAAATTGAACCATCGTCGTCAAAAACAACTGGACTGTCCCAGCTATCTATCAGATATTGTGCTTGTAAATTTTGGTGCGTATCATCCCCAAACTCATCAGAGAAATCTTCTTTTTCTGCACCACATTTGAATGATGTTCGAGAACACTATCTTTACCAATAGTCTTCTTGATGGCTGCGGCATTTTTGTTTCCCAAAACAGACAAAAATGGAGTTATATAGAAAAACGTGTTTTATGCTGATTAACCATTTGATGAACAGCATAACGTAAGCTCAGTTAGTCTTTCCAGCACCCGTCAGTAGATTGAGTCGATAAATACCTCTTGTATCCTCAATACCACGACTTTTTAACACGTTCTCCAATTATTGTACGACTGCGATTTAATTCCGTTTTAGGATTTTCAAAGCTAGCATATAAGTCTTCAACTGACTTATAGTAAGAATCTTGCAAAGACCTATATTCTTGTGGGACTTAACGGTTCTAATAACAAATTGTAGGCATTGATAGTATCCAGAATATCTGCATCTTTTAAGAAAGATAAATACAGTCGAACGAAAGCAAGAACAATAAAAATCACGCTCGCTATCATCAGAAATAGAGAGTTTCTCCCACCCTTTCTGGAAATTCTCAAAAAGCCTTATGAATTAAGTCATTCAAGTTTTGATATACCATATTGGAGTAATCCTTGTTCCAATGCATGAGCAAAACTTACGATATCACTTGTAAAATGATAGTCCTTCATCTTCTTCTGAATGCGATAGCGCAACTTATTATTGGCAAAAACTACTATTTTCAATTTCACCAGACATAGGAACATCATGAGACCCCATGATGGGCAGAAATGGTATAAGCTACAATTTCATTGAAAACACCAATAATCCACTTATCTGAATCTACACTATTGAGAGCTATTTGGATTATGCGAAAGAGATACTTAGCACCAGCATAGGAATGATCAACGTGCATAGCGGGATTTTTAGTCAGTTTATCTTGAAATTTCTGATCAGCTTTCCCAAATCGTGATATAACCTAACAAAAGCAGATCACCTTGACCAATAGTTTCAGCATTCCCCTTGCCTTGTTAGCTACATTAAAGAGAGTGTTCTTCCAATGATTGTTTCTTATCTGCTTTTCATGTTCATAATATGCTAAAATCATTCCACCACTTACCTCTCAAAGAGTACTTTTTACAAAGTTTCGCAATAGTATTGTAACACTTTTTAATGATTTTGAAAACGAATATATTATATCTAAAAATAATCAAAACATAATTCCTATTAATAGTCATAAGTCCATAGAAAACACAGCTTTTACACCGTGTTTCTGTATTTATTTTTAGGAGTTTTTCCATCTCTTTAATCCGTTCCACTGTGGCGTCGTATTTGGCTTGGTAGTCAACTATGTTTTTGTCGACTCTTTCTCGACGATTTCCGGGTTTGGCGTTTTTGGACGAAGCGTTCGTTGCTAGTTTCTTGCCAACCATGTCCCAGTTCTTTTTGCCATTTGGCCAGTTCTTTGTTGAGGCAGGCTAGTTCTTCCTCAACGTTGAGCACCGTCTGCCAGCGGCAGGGAAGATTTCAGCACCTGTGATGACGCTTGACGGCTGAGCTGGTTCTGGGGCGGCAATGGCGAGGCTGATTTCAAGTGTTTCTGGGTTTGTGGAAGCGTTTGATGTAGTTGACATTGGCCTTGAAGAAGTCTTCCAAGTTGCTGTCGCTTGTTTTGACAAGAATGGTGATAGGTTTGCTTTGAGCTACGTTGACTTCTGCACGCGCATTACGTACAGCTCGAATCAGGTCTTTGAGACTTTCCACGCCAGAATGCGCCGTTTGATTTTCAAAAACAGGATTAACAGTTGGATAAGCTGCTGTCACGATCGAACCATCTGCGTATTGACCGAAGATTTCTTCTGTTACAAAATGGCATGATAGGATGGAGAAGACGCAGGATTTTGTCAAGGTGTAAAGGAGGACCGAACAGCGTAATAACTTTTTCATCTTCATTGTCGCTGTAAAGGACTTCTTTGGTCAACTCCACATACCAGTCGGCAAATTCATCCCAGATGAAGTTGTAAAGGATGTGACCAGCCACACCGAATTCGAACTTGTCGAAAGTTTTCGGTGACTTTTGGCAATGGTTTCGTTGAGGTTATGAAGAATCCAGCGGTCAGTAACGTTACCAGCTGTACCAGCAACAACTTTTTCAACGTTTGCGCTAGCGTGATCAAAAGCTAAGACTCTCATTGTTCATCGAGAATATGCGGGAAATGTTTCCAAATTTTGTTGATGAAGTTCGACAGCATCCATCTTTTCATAGCTGAAGCGGACGTCTTGACCTGGTGCAGAACCGTTTGAAAGGAACCAACGCAGACTATCCGTACCATATTTTTCGATAACATCCATAGGGTCAATGCCGTTACCGAGAGATTTAGACATCTTGCGCCCTTGTTCGTCACGGATAAGTCCGTGGATGAGGGCATTTTGAATGGTGACTTGCCGGTAAATTCAAACCTGGAAAATCATCCGAGATACCCAGAACGGGATAATATACAGCCAGTCACCAAGGTTGATGTTGGATAATAGCGTTTGAAGTCTTCTGAGTCCGTGTCAGGCCAGCCCATGGTTGAGAATGGCCAAAAGAGCAGAGCTGAACCAAGTGTCCAGTACGTCTGGATCTTGCGTCCAATCATCACCTTCTGGCGCTTCTTCGCCCACATAGATTTCGCCATCTGCATTGTACCAAGCAGGGATTTGGTGACCCCACCAGAGCTGACGAGAAGTACCCAGTCGCGGACATTTTTCCATCCATTGCAGATAAGCATCATTGAAACGCGGCGGATAAAATTCTACCTTGTCGTCTGTCTCTTGGTCAATAATAGCATTTTTGCCAATTGATCCATCTTAACGAACCACTGGGTAGACAGACGTGGCTCGACCATAACGCCAGTCCGCTCTGAGTGACCAACACTGTGAACACGTTTTTCGATTTTTGACAAGAGCGCCGATTTCTTCCAGTTTCTTCACGGTTGCCTTACGCGCTTCAAAGCGATCCATACCTGCAAATTCGCCAGCTAATTCATTCATGGTTCCATCGTCATTCGCGACATTGACTTGAGGCAGATTGTGGCGTTGACCAACAAGGAAGTCGTTAGGGTCATGGGCAGGGTGTGATCTTAACAACACCTGTTCCCAAATTCCGGATCAGCATGTTCATCCGCTACGATTGAAATTGGCTTATTAACGATTGGTAAGATTACATTTTTGTCCAATCAGATCTTTGTAACGCTCATCATTTGGATTGACAGCGACAGCTGTATCCCCAAACATGGTCTCCGGACGTGTGGTCGCAACTTCAGGGCGCGTGAACCATCCTCAGCATGTAGTTCATGTGGTAGAAGGCACCTTCCACGTCCTTGTGATAACTTCGATATCAGAAAGGGCTGTGCGGCCTTAGAGTCCCAGTTAATGATGAATTGCCGCGATAAATCCAGCCTTTTTATAGAGTTCTCGAAAAACCTTGCGGACCGCTTTAGACAAGCCTTCATCACAGGTGAAACGTTCCCGCGAATAATCAACAGAAATTCCCAGCTTGCCCATTGTTCCTTGATGGTTGCCGCATACTCGTCCTTCCATTCCCAGACTTTATCCAAGAATTTTTCACGACCCAAATCATAGCGGGAAATGCCATCTTCAGCCAAGCAGGCTTCCACTTTAGCCTGTGTCGCAATTCCCGCATGGTCCATACCAGGCAACCAAAGGGTATCAAAGCCCTGCATGCGTTTTTGACGGATGATGATATCCTGTAAAGTCGTGTCCCAAGCATGACCAAGGTGCAATTTCCCCGTCACATTTGGTGGTGGAATCACGATAGAGTAAGGGTGCGCTTTTTATCGCCTGACGGTTTGAAAACATCCTCATCAAGCCATTTCTGATAGCGCCCAGCTTCTACTTCGGGATGGGTTGTATTTTTGGTGATAATTGTTTTTGACATAATATATCCTTTCTAATTTATCTAATTAAAATATCTATTTGAACGCTCTATATAGGATCTTCGTATTAAATATATCATTATTTTTACTGAGTACATAAGCAACAGCTATTGAACATAGTAAGATAATAAACGAAACAAAAATACCTAATGTGAAATTTGAAGATGTTCCTTTTATCAAAATACAGAGACGAGAAATTTTTAAAGATATTAATCTGTTCTATCTGTTCATTTTTATTATTTTGTTTCGTAGATAGGAAGACATTATATTAAACACAAATAATGTATTAAAACTCATTATTTAGAGCCAATAAATATGCTTCTTCATAGCAGGTGTAGGAGACTTTAAATAACCTCTTGGTATTATGCTGTTCACTTCTCCAATAAAAATTGGCAACAACATGGGCAAGAACCATGTCAAAATCCCAATCATATCGTTTTCACTCAATCTGATCTAAAAGAACCAAAAGATTAATACCAAAGCCAATTAAAACCCAATTTGATGATGACTCCTTCTTTATCCTCCCCTCCTCTGTCAATTCCTTCGTAAACAGTTATCCAAAAGTAAACCGTAAAAGACATAAGCATCAAGTAAATCAATACCGTACTTAGGTTGAATTGGTTTGAAAAAACATGGATATATATAGATATATAGATATAGCTGATGTACCATATGATTTAATATTAGAATTCCAGAAAACTTTGCCTGTTTGTGCAAAAATTCTGTTTTTGTTTTTATATATCCAAACAGATAAAAACCCTCTAAATATCGGTATAAATATGAATAGTAGGAAAAATAATAAAAAATGAGAGAAATTAAATCTAGATCACTTCGAGATATTGGCAATTCATTTACAAAACTATCTATTTTATTCATATTTTTCTTTGATAATATATTTTAAAAGAAAATATGAACCAATAAAAATGCATCGAATAAATTGAAAGCCACAAGGGTATCCCTACTTCTTTGAAAATAAGTTTTAAAAAGATTGCATCCTTCGTTCAAGTAGAATACTATAAACTATAAATAAAGATGGCTGTAATAAAATAATGAATCCATAATTTAAAAATAATAATATTCCGGTTGATATCCTAGAAAAACCAATAAATAATTTGAAAAGTTTTAGATATCTGTAACCTTCTTAATCTGAATCCATATAAACCCAGTAAAATTCCTACAACAATTTCAGCAATATATATAGGTTTAACTGGTAAAATATTTTCTGGAAGCAAAAGTTATTGGAAAAAATCAAAGAGGCTAACATTAGAATAGAAACTATAAATATAACAGGTAGTAACGCTATAGATACAAAAATATTTTTCATCTCTCCTCACTCACTCCTCAGCAATCCATATCTCAAATCACCGCAACGCCGACCTTTGGATATCCTTACGGTCACGGATACGAGATTCGAGAGCAAAACCCAGTTTTTCTGCTACGCGCTGGCTCTGTTTGTTATAGTCATAGCAACTAATTTCAACTTTGTGAAGGTTCAAAATGGTAAAAGCAATCTCAACCAAGGCACTAACAGCTCCGGAACATAGCCTCGTCCCCAATAATCTGGGTGTAAGACATGCCAATCTCCAGTACATCATCTTCATGCCGATGATTAAAGTCAACAGAACCAACGATTTCTTTCCGTCCCTTTGACAACAATTCCGTAGCCAGCTGGGAGATTGTCCTTTTGATTGCGTTTAGGAAGGACATGCTCCAGATAATAAATTTCATCTTCCAAGGTTTTGACGGGAGGAAAGTCTGCTGAGTAGGAGACTCTGGCCGACTGGCGTGAGTCGAAAATATCCTCGGCATCAGCTACCGTTCGCTGACGTAATATCAGGCGTTCCGTTTCAACTTTTGGGAGCTCTTTACCATTACATGCTTCAAGAATTTTTCATATTCTACTTCCTTACGTTAATCAAATTATCTTATCGATTGGCTTATTTATTTTCTGACCATGTAGTTTCTATATAGGCAAGCTGTTTGACAAAAAGCATCGCTCTTTTTATTTCCTTCAAGTGAAATGAGATAGACGCGATCACTCTTCTTCGTCTTAAAAATCCATGCACACAGTATTTTCCCATCAGACTTGAGAGCGCCATAGACTTGATAAGTCGATAAGAATCCTTTGTCCGATAATCTGTGATAGTTGCCCTAGATCCCGTCAAACCTTGGAAACTTCCCAGTTTTATCCATCATTCCAAAAATAATTGTCAGCTACCTGTTTAACTACTACATCATCAATCGCACCAATCCCAAGCTTTTTGTTTTGTATAGCCATTCATGGTGACAATTGTATAAGCATCTGTTGCTGAGTATTGATAGGCATCACTTCCATTTAAGTCTTTAAATCTTACCCAATCCTTTGGAACAAAAGACATAGCCGACCCTGATCATTTCCAATCTGTTGCATATCCTTTAACGGATTATCTTGCTCTTTTTAGAGACTTTTTGGGGGTTGAGGGTTGTTGTTTCTGTAGTCGGATGCTTCTTGACTTTCCCAGAATTCCTTGCGAACTACAGGCTACAAGACCTGGTATGAGTATCACTGCACAAACTAAAACGAATAATTTCTTTTCATAACTGTTCCAAATGCTCTCAATTAAACTCAGCACCTTTTCCTTTCTAATTTATCGTTTGGTATCCTTAACCAGAAATGAGTTCTCTATCTGCATCTACCAGTCAGATCCAAACCTTTCATTTTTGATTGATTTTATCGTCATATTCTTCTAAACTCGGTTCACTGTCCTCCTTTACTCTTTTTGTCTTTTACAAATGGCAAAATTGTCTGATAATACTCCATACTACTAAATGTTTGGTAGTAAAGCCGACTAGTATCAAGAACAAAACCACCGCTGATTTTTATTAAGTTCTGCAACACTTCTTTTTAGCTTTTTCACCTCATTAACTGAAAAACCATTGACGTGGTAATAAGCAAGAGTGATGTGTGGCGTAAAGGGATAAGGCAACCTTCTGACGCCATCAACCAACTGGTACAATTCCATCAATATTTTATAATCTGACTCGCTTACTGGCACCAAGCCCATTACCAAACTCGTATTGCACATATTAAAAATAAAATGACTTGTCATCTTAATCGTTTTATGAGCCAATGGCTTATCATTCAAGCTCTTTTTCGATCCGTTGGCGATTCTGTTCTAAATCACTAGTTAATTCACTGAATTGCGATCCACTTGACAAATCATGTAAGGTCATATGATAGCTAGAGACAGGAAAATTTTCTGCAAAGCAACCAGGTGCTTCATCATAAAGTTTTTTGACAATTTCAGCTAACCAAATCTTATCTTCAGTCGCCAAATCAAAGACAACTGTATCTCCATAGAAGGCACCAAAAGTATTATCTGAATTGACCTTCTCTGTTACACGAAGAATTAGGCAGAAAATTCGTTTCTGCTATAGACAATTCTGCTTGTTCAAATGAAGCTACCCTCTTTAAAAATTCTGCGTAAGTCTCCATCAATCAGCCCTTTCCAAGCTACAAACAAAAATTCGCCCCTGCCATATCTATGACAGGGACGAATACAACTCCGTAGTACCACCAATTTCGGGCAGATGCCCGCAGCTGTTTATTTCATTGTATCTTATCATCACACCAGCAACCAGTTTTGACGCATTCGTGGACTTCTCAGCACCGCCACTTTCTGTAAAAATGCTTGACTCAAAACACCTCTGATGAACTTATTTTAACACCTTTCCAGTGAAAAATCAATAATTTCTCTCCAAAAAGTCCATCTGGCAAGTCATGAAATCCTTTACCTTCTTGATAGTTGGCAAATTTCCCTAATAGAAACTGATAAGCATCCAGGCGACTCTCGTAACGAATAGCTGCTTCCTTAGCTCGTTCATCTTTGTCTTCTTCATAGACCTTCAGCTTTCTTCAAGAGCCATTTCATTAATTGTTACTTGAGTCTTGACCCAGTTTTCAAAAATCCCTTAAAAATTCCTGTTCTGTATGTCATCATACTCCTTCTAATCTACTCCTCGGTAGAAGTCTTCTTCAATATCACGGAAAGACTGAATATCTTGGACATATTCCAATACACCTTGAAACTCTCCTGCTTCATCTCGTACTGCCGCATAAGTCACATGAACAAACTTACCTCGCGATTCTGACTTGAACCACATAACAAAACTTATCTCGTTTGCCTTCGCGTAATTCTTTTAAAAATAAAGCGCACCTTCTCTAAAAATTTGAGGCGGGTGACACAGTTCTACATTGCGTCCAACCCTGACTCGGCATCCGCTTGAAGATCATCTCCTCAGCTGGAAACGCTGTCATTATAATATTGGAAAAATATCTTCCTTATTGACAAAAAGTAATTTCCATCGGCAAATGATTCAGAATCAGATTTGCCTGGTTTGCTGATAAATAACCATTGCCAAATGGCAGCTGAGTTTCTCGGCTCATTGCTACTGCATTTTGTTCTTTTTGGCTTAAAGGAAAATGGTGAACTGTCCCTCAGGTGTCTCAATAACTTGCTGAATTGTGCCATCTGACACCAACTCATCATTTGCTACCGCTTCGCTTTTATTCTTCTCAACAGTCCTCTTTTCTTCCTCCGAGAATGATTGGCGAACTGGTATCCATTTCTCAGTCGGCTTGATAATTGCATAATCGTAAACATCACTTCCTTCTGCCACTTTCAGCCAATCGTCCTGTGTGAAGGATTCCAGCAAAATCATAAGTAGGATTGACTCTTCCTTAAAAATCATCGCTTCGAACTCAGCTGCAAAATTTTCAAATTTCTCACGAACTTGCTCAATCCCTAGATTGGTCAAATTTTTCAACAGCAGTTTTTGCCTCTTGAAAAAGATCCCGAATCTGGTCGTCTACCCCCCACATCACCTTAGGCGGAGAATCATGTCCATAGCTCTCATGATTGGAAACATTAGTTCTTCTTTGCGCTTATAGTGCCGATCAAATTGTTCTACTAAGCTCAACTGCCGCTTCAATCCTTTACGAATCTCCATCAGCATTTTCTTCATCATCAGATCGCTCATAAGTATCCAGTAGCCTACGTACCCGCATGAGAGCTGCCCGTAAAAGCTAAATTTTCCTGCTTGAAAATCTGGACTGGATGTCCCGGATGATCCGTATCAGCAATTTCAACCTCTTTGACTGCTCCTTTAAACAGATTTGCATGCACATTACAAAGAGACATGACATCCTCAAAAGTCACACCTGTATCTGAAGTCATCAACTCATGCTCCATCAAGCTAATTTCAATAGCCGAAACACCTGTAAAATGCTTATTAAATTCTTCTTGAACCGCTTCTGCCTTTTGCGCCATGATGCAGATCAAGCAAAATATTCTTTAAAAATTTCAATTCGTTCATCTGCCATTAGTCAAGCCCCACTACTTCATAGCCATTGGCTTCTAAAGTCAGAACAATTTTTCCATCAGTGTACCTTCCAGCTTAGAACCTTGCTTTGAGGATACTTTCCGACCAACCGTATTACGCATAATTGGGTTGGCAAGCGGCTCAAAAGCCGAGCTCCACTAAAATTTCTAACACTTCTGGGTGCTTATCAATTACTTCTGCCACAGGGAATTGATACATCAATGATGTTATCCATTTTTCACCCTCGCGAACATTTTTCTATTATTATAACACAAAAGCGGTTGCTTTCTAAAGCAAAAATCAAAAGCGATCTTTCTCTTTGCTCGATTCTATTTTTAATCAATCATCTATCAGTTGGCTATTCCCTGATTCAGAAGCAGGTGGTTTAGGGATTATCGCTTCAGTTGGCACAGATAAACACTCCGCCAAGAAGGCCATGAGTGGTGTGCAAGCTCACAAATAAGCCCTTTTGCCGTTAATATTGTGCTAATGCTGAAAAATGCCTATTGTAACAACTAGCGCTGGCACTCCTAAATTTATTCTGTCTGCTCCAATAGAAAAAAATTTATAGAAATCCTCCTACAAGTTTTTCTATGTTTGAAATTGTTAAACTTAATTGTGTCTATTGATTCACTCAACTTCTGCTGCTCTTTCAGTACAAATAGATAACATCACATTTATGGCAGCAACTTTTGCTAATTTTATCTGCAAACTCCAACAGACCCTCGAGCTGTTGAAAGCAAAAATAAATAACAGTATACATCTTTTCCATCCTCTGCTTCAAGAGCTACTACAACATGAGTTGCGTAAACAAAGAGTGATTCCTCTGCAAATTATAGAGTTTCTTAGCTGTCTTCATACATTTTTTATCCACAAATTATCTTTCCTTACCAATTTAACCACAGCCTCGGTTTCGAGCTGTGTGCAGGCTATATCTACTGATTGGATATAGTGGACATTATAAAACCTTGCTGAGTGTGACTAAGTCCCTTGCCAGAGTAGAGACATTACAGGAGACATAAACCATTTTCTTAGGTGCATAACGAACAATCGTCTCTAGTAGCCTTTCATCCAAGCCTGTCCGAGGCGGATCCACAATCAAAGCATCTGCCCGATAGCCTTCTTTGTACCAGCGAGGAATAATGCTTTCCGCAGTTCCAGCCTCATAATATGTATTATCAAACCCCATTTTTCTTAGCATTTCGCTTCGCATCTTCAATTGCTTCTGGATGATATCCATCCCTACGAAGAGATTTTACTTTTGTAGCAAAAGCAAAGCCAATCGTTCCCACGCCACAGTATGCATCAATCAAATGATCTTCCGAATTGACATCCAAGGCCCTAAGTGCTTCACTGTAAAGCACCTCTGTTTGTTCTGGATTGAGCTGATAGAAAGCCCGAGGCGATAGGGAAAACTCATAGCCTAGTACACCTTCTTGGATAGCCTCCTTACCCCATATTATCTCGGTCTTATCCCCATAAATTTCGCTCGACTTACTCGTATGGTAATTGACCGCCACTGTTTCTAATTCTGGAAATTCTGCTGTTAAATCTCGAATGACTGGAGAAGTCCAACTTCTTTCCCGTGACAAAGATCATCTGCACCTGTCCCGTTTTCCGAGCCCTGCGAATCATAACTGTCCGAACGCCAGCATTTTTCTCTCATCATAGATAGGAAAACGGTACTTTCCCAAAAGAATAGCTACTTTATTGATAATACTTTGCGTTACTTTATCTTGTACCAGACAATTTTTCAAAGAAATCAGATAATGAGAATTTTGCGCATAAAGACCCGTTTTGACGCTCCCTTAAATTTTCGTGTTTGAAACTGCAACTTAGCTCGATAATAATGAGGAGTTTGCATACCAATCGTTGGACGAATCTCGTAGTTTTCATAACCAGCTGGTGCAAATTTTTCAAAGCCTGCCGCAATAAATCCGTCTTAAACTCTAACTGTTTATCATAATGCAAGTGCATAATTTGGCAACCTCCCATTTTTCATAAATCTCACAGGAGGCTCTACTCGATCCTTAGAATGCTTATTGATCGTCAAGAGCTTTGCTTCGAGCAAAGTGCGCTTAACCGTCGTAACTTGACAAAAAAATATCCTCACCTTTTAAAGCACCTGGTACAAAAGACTAAGGTCTTTTATAAAATCCAATCCTTCCCCATTAATTCCCATTTTCTTAATTTTTAAAAGGGATTCTTTGCTTTACTTTCAAACTCATAAAGCCTATTATACCATGCCAACACGATAATGTTGAGAATATGGTACAATAATCAGTATGAAAAAGAAAAAGTAACTCTCACAATTTCTCAATTCCCAGAAAATTACGAATATATACAGAGAAAGCCACTTTGTGTACAGTTCTTCCCACTCAGGCGCAACCGTGCTTTATCTAGACACAGGCTACTATCTTAAAATAGACCAAAAAGGAAAGCTAGCACGAGAGGCACAATGTGCTAAATGGTTTGACAAACAAGGGATCGGTATTCCTGTCTGACATACATCAGCCAAGACAAGGGACTACTTGCTCACTAAAAAGCCTCCAGCATATCAGGATTGGAAGTGCTAAACCAACCCGAAGTCCTCTGCCAAACCATGGCAACAGCGCTAAGACAGCTCCATAACCTCCAACCAGTCCACTTTCCACAAACTCACTTCTAAAGAACTATATTCAGCTAGCGGAAGATAACTATCAAAAAGGGCTTTCTAGAAAAAGCTCTCCTGCCACAATTTCAGATTCGCTAGCCGAGAAGAGGCTTATCACCTCATTCAAAAGCTAGGGCACTTGCTGACTGAAGAAGTCTTTATCCATGGAGATGCCTGTCTTCCAAATTTTATCTTCACTGATGCCAGTCATTTTTCCTGTTTCATTGATGTTGGGCTATCTGGCTTTAGTGATCGCCACGTTGACCTTTTACTGGGCTATCTGGTCACTGAATTATAATCTAGGCAATCAAAATATGGTGACCCTATTTTTGGACTACTATGGTCGAGAAAATATCAACTCCGAGAAATTACGACTTATCGCAGCTTTTTGAAGCATTTGGCTAATAGTCACACTTACTATCCATCCATTAGCTCAAATTTCACACAAGTTATCGAAAGAATGATTATGAAAATCACTAAAATTGAAAAAGAAAAAAGCGTCTCTATCTTTTAGAATTGGACGAAATTGACAAACTTTACATCACTGAAGATACTATCGTTCACTATGTTATCAAAAAGGCATGAATATCAGTGAGCAAGAATTAAAAGAAATTCAGGACTCACACAGTTTTTCTTACGGAAAAATCTAGCTCTATATTATCTTTCTTTCAAGCAAAGAACTGTCAAAGAGTGCGGGATTATTTGACAAAACACGAGATTTCCTTAGATACCATCGAGAAAGTGCTAACGATTCTCATAAAAAGATAACTGGATAGATGACAGACAATATGCTTATTCCTTTATTCATTTCCAATCTTCTATCTGGTGATAAAGGTGCTTTTTGTCCTCAAGCAAGAATTGACTCAAAAAGGTATCACAGCTCCTATTATTGATGAAGAATTATGCAAATTTGATTTTACAGAAGTAAGTCAAAAAGTCGCTGCAAAACTACTCCACAACTATCAAAGCAAACTACCAAGTAAGGCCCTGCAGGATAAAATTCTTCAATCTATGATGAACAAAAGGCTTTTCCTATACCGAAGCTAAGGCAGCTTATCAAACCTTAGATATCAAAGAAGATGAGGAAACTCAGCAGAAATTACTGTACAAAGAATTAGATAAGCAATACCACAAATATTCTAAAAATATGGCGGATATGAATTAAAACAACGCCTCACCCAAGCACTCGCTCGCAAAGGCTACGATTTTTCTGATATTGCTAGCGCTCTCAGAATATCTATAAAAATGTAAAGTTTATTTATGTTTTCATGAAAATATGTTACAATAAGAGCGATAACCTGATTAATTGTAGAAAAGTTGGTAGAAGATGAAGCTTCCAAAAGAAGGCGACTTTATTACAATTCAAAGTTATAAGCATAATGGAAATCTGCACCGTACTTGGCGCGACACCATGGTACTAAAAACAACAGAAAACGCCATTATTGGTGTCAATGACCACACCTTGGTCACAGAAAGTGACGGCCGACGCTGGGTAACGCGTGAGCCAGCTATTATCTATTTTCACAAAAAATATTGGTTCAATATTATCGCTATGATTCGCGAAAAACGGGTTTCCTACTATTGCAATCTAGCCAGTCCGTATTATCTTGATGCAGAAGCATTAAAATACATAGACTACGATTTGGACATCAAAGTCTTTACCAATGGTGAAAAGCGATTACTTGATGTAGATGAATACGAGGCGTCAAGCAACTGGCAGATGAACTACTCTAATGATTTAGATTATATCCTCAAAGAGAATGTCAAAAATCTTAGTAGATTGGATTAACAATAAGCGCGGACCTTTTCGCCAAAGCCTATGTTAATATTTGGTACAAACGTTATGTAGAGCTAAAGAGTCGCTAAAGTTTCAAAGGACCAGTGGTCCTTTTTGATTTTCAAAGAACAATTTCTGCAATTCAAGCTTATTTTATGTATCATATAGAAAATCCTTTGATGAATAAGTACAGAAAGGAAAGAGACAATGGCTTTTTACAAATACACGTGGACGCTATGCTAGCTTTGGTGTTGTAACAAGTTTGCCAGATAATATCATTGATTCTTTCTGGTATATTGTTGATAATTTTTCTAAAGGGTGTGTTTGAGCTAGACGAACTGCTTCAGTTTGAACTCATCAACAACAAAGGAAAAACAACTTTCCGATTTTTCACAAGATAGTCTAACGACTGTTATCACTTTTGATTTCAATGATACTTTCAACCCATTTTTCCACGAGAAATTTTTGTAACTGACAATAATGGTAAAGAAACTATTATGCTACCAGACGAGATATACTTTTGATATGATGGCACAAAATAGGAAAGCTACAGGATTGATAGCTGCTTAAAAATATCTGAGAATAAGTAAAATCCCTCAATAATTTATTGAGGATTTTTATCTATTAGTAGGATTCTTTTGTGTGTTTATTTTTCCGTTTCTCCGTCAGTTTCTTCTTTTGACCGATTCTGACTCAGAAAATTCATCGCTTCTCTTTGTCCAGTTGGTAAACTTTTTAGCAAGTGGTGCAAAACCAAATTTGTACCGATCATTTGAAAAACGATGGCGTTTAGGTAGATGGTGCTTTTCTTCTTCCAGAGTTCTCATCGACAAACTAGCCTTACCTGAAAATTCATCATAGTCCATCACTTGCACAAGACCGGATCATTCACATGCAGAATATCACGGATATTTTCGATGTAACCTGTCCGAATCTCTGAAATATGAATTAAAGCCTATTGTTCCTGTTTCCAATTCCTACAAATGCACCGTAAGGCTGAATTCCTGTAATTCTTCCTTTTAATTTTTCGTCAATTCTCATTTTAATCCTCAATTTCAATGGTTTCAATCACGACATCTTCAAGTGGTCTATCCATCGCACCGGTTTCAACAGCTGCAATCTTATCCAATACCTGATAAGAAGATTTATCTAATAATTGACCAAATACAGTATGGCGGCGGTCTAAATGCGGCGTTCCACCATTGCTTGCATAGCTCTCAGCAATTGGTGTTGGCCACCACCACGTTCCAATTCGCTTTTTGTGCATAAGGAATCTTGCTGTTCTTTTGCACATAAAAATTGACTGCCATTTGTGTTCGGACCAGCATTGGCCATCGAAAGTGCACTACGGATATTGTAGCAGTTCCGAGAAAATTCATCTTTCAAACTTTTCTCCATAAATAGATTCGCCACCCATACCCGTACCAGTTGGATCACCACCTTGAATCATAAAATCCTTGATAATCCGGTGAAAAATGATTCCATCATAGTAGCCATCTTTTGATAAAGCGATAAAATTAGCCACTGTCTTCGGTGCCTGTTCTGGAAATAATTGAACTTTCAAATCACCGTGGTTGGTTTTAATAGTCGCTTTTGGCCCTTCTGCTGTTTCCATCGTTACTTGTGGAAAATGTAATTCTTTTTCTATCATTCCTAATTCCTCAAAGCATAAAATGCCATCTTCTTCTACTTTTTTGTCACAGTCAGCCTTGGCTTTTATCATGTGAAAATGCCCATAGCAATACTGATACCTGCATAATCAAACAACTCTAAATCATTGAGCTCGTCTCCAAAAACCATCACATTCTCAGGCTTCAACCCTAGATGCTCCACAACTGTCGCAACTCCAGATGCTTTTTGAACCATTTGTTAGAACTACATCTGATGAATGTGGATGCCAGCGAACCAATCATGGGATGTTCTTCTAACTCTTTAGAGCAATTGCAAGCTATCTCCAATATCTTCAAATGTCCACATTTGATAAACGTTGTGATCTTTGATACAAATCCGGCTGAATAGGTAGAATTAGGATAAACAATATCAATAAGCTTCATCAATAAGCGGTGTTCGCGTCGAAAGCGCTGCCTCATGACTACCAACGAGACCAAAGTCAATCCCAACTTCCTTCGTCCAAGCGATATAAGTTTCTACCACATTTCGAGCAATCGGAGTTTGCGCAATAACCTTTCCTGCCTTATCTTCAATATAGGACCCATTCAAGGTGACAAAAATCAGGCTGCAACGCTTTGCAGTTCTGGAACTACACCAAAAATTCCTCTCCCGAAGCAATCCCCCGTTAAAATTCCTTTTTCTTTCAGCTGTTTTAAACACCGTTTTTAATAGAGTCAGGAATATAGCCAGTTGCTTTTTATTCGTAACGTATCATCAATATCGAAAAGACGATTTTAATTTTTCTTAGATTTGTATTTTAGTTTTGCCTTCATAATCTCCTTTGACACTTACTCGCTTTCTATTATACCACTTAAATGTCATCTTGTAGGGACACAGGTGGTGCTGAAAGCGTAAACAACAACTTGTGTCCGATCACTTACTTCTAATTTTTGATAAGATATTAGATACATGTGTTTTAACAGTCTTCAACGAAATAAACAACTCATCTGCTATCCGTTGATTTTTCATACCCTTTTGCTAATAGACCTAAAATATCGCGCTCAGCGCTGTTAGCTCTTCATGTAATTCAATATGATTTCGATGGTATTCCACTTTCTGACTGACCTCCTGTTTCAATAGCAAGTTCACCCTTGGCTACCTTTCGAACTGCTCGTAAGATATCGTCAGCACTAGATGTTTTAAGCATGTATCCTTTAGCCTGCATCTAAAACTGGGTAAATTTTTCATTATCTAAATAGAAGTCAAAATAGAATTTTAGCTCAGGCCATTCTTTTAAAAATAGCAGAGTGTAGCTTCAATCCCATTCATTTTAGGCATGACAATATCCATCATTATCACATCTGGTCGTAATGACAGAGCCTCCACTCCCTTCACAAACCATTTGAAGCTTCTACCACCATATCAACATCATTTTGTACATCCAAATAGCTCTTCAAATCCAAGTCGCACCATTTCATGATCATCTACTAATAAAATCTGCATCCTAATCTCCTTTCAATAGTGGCACACGAATATCAATCGCTACTCCTTGCTTCGGAGCTGTTAAAAATCTGTATCGTTCCTGCCATATCATTTACTCTTTCTTCCATATTTTTCAGACCATAACTCAACTCATCAGACGAGATGGGTTCAAAACCAATTCCATCGTCTGTCATCTTCAGCTGTAATTCATTCTGAGTTTGATGAATATGCATCTAAATGATTCGCATTGGCGTGACGGAGCGTATTACATAATTTCTTGAGCGATGCGGAAAATATGCTCTCAATTTGTTTCGGTAATTTTTGAACATCATGATGAAAACTCACCTCAATATCACTCTTATCCGATAGCTCCTTCAAAAATAAGATTCAGCCCTTCAACCAAGCTTTTTCCTTCCAACTCTGTCGGTCGTAAATGAAGTAACAAGATACGCAAATCACGCTGAGCGGTATTTAAAAATCCCTGATACACCAGACAATTGTTTCGATAATGTATCCTTATCTAAATGCTCCACTTGCCCTGTCACGCCGGACAAAATTATATTGGCAGCGAAAAGTTCCTGACTGACCGTATCATGCAAATCACGTGCAATCCGCTTTCGTTCCTTTTCAATAACTGTCTCTTCGTTTTGCAAGGCACGATTCTCTGACTTTGCAGATTTTCTGTTAAATGAGTTAATTTCTCTGATACCTGCTGAAAAAGAAGCATCAATTTCTGATTGATGTGTTTCTTGCAGTTCTCGACCTTCAAAAATATTTTTCAAATTTATCTGAATCGTCGACAAAGTAACCATTTGAATCACTTTGATACCCAAAACCATCAACATCGTCAGAGAAAAAGTCAGCACAATCACAAAGAAACTAAAACTTTCCAAGCGCTCAACATTATTAAGAATCAGCTGCCAATCAAAATTAAATAAGCCAAAAATATAATGAATAATGATACTAAAAATAAGTATGGAATAAAAAGCTAATCAAGAGGTAGTAGATTTTTCATTTCCGAACCACCTCAACATTCCCAACAAACGTTGATAGAACAATTTTGACACTTTTTGTGCTCGCTTAAAGTCTGGTGTTGTCAGGCTGAGACTTTCATTTCGCAACTCATAGACAGGTTGACCTAAGAATTGTAATTCCCCATATAGATTATTCACTTTGAGACTAACTGCTCATCAATCTGGCACAATGATTTTTGTGTTACCAAAAATTTACGCAAAATAATCACATTATCATGGTTTGTGATAATGACCTGTTCCAAGTGAATCGTATCTTTTTCCCACCAGCCGAAATAGATTAATGTCATCAAATCGGCAGGATCTAATGAGCCAAAATGATGAAAGATTTCCTAGCCATTTATTTTTCTCGTTTTGGATTCACTGTATCATCAAGAAATGAGATTTGTTACTCCATTTTTCCTTATAAATATAGGGGTAAGCCACAATCATGCCATAAATAACTGCATGAAAAGCAAAGCAGCAAATAACATAGGGATTGAGCATAATAACGAAAAAGTAATATAGTAGATGTCACTAGGAGGAAGTTTCCTCTTTGTTTTCCAAAATAATAATAAAGCAACAACAAGAAAAGCACCAAAAAGAATAACACGTGAAAAATGACGCAGATAAAATCGTCACTAATGCAAATGTTAGTAGAATGGATTCAACAAAAATAAAATTGGAGCTTTTTCATAGTCTCGATACCTTTCTAATCCTATTGTATCAAAAACTTTCAAAAATTCCTCCGACTAAGGTATGAAAAATAAGACAGCGAAATAAAACTAAAGTATTTCCAATACTGGTCTGTAGTCCCAGCCTCTTAGCCAACATTTTTAATAGCAGTATACTGGACAAACTTGAGGAACTAAAAACAATACTTCTCTATCATATAAATGAGCGCAAAAAGAGTGAGGGAAAAATCGGTTTAATAAAACCACGAGTTTCTTCCCTCACTTTTTTTAATTACTTGCACTAGCGCTTGTGTCTGGTGTTTTCGAACTTGATCCATCGTTACCGCTACTCGACGAACTACTAGATGATGGACTATTTTTATTTGAACTGCTTCCAGATTGCGAACTACTTTCAGATGTAGATGATTCTTCAGTTTTTGGCTCATATACATATAAGACAATACGATCATTTTTTTAAATTTAGAGGCCTCTTTGCTTCTGGGCTTTGTTTTTAATAATCGTATGTGCCTGTGTTCCTGCTGGAGCTGTTGTAACTATTCGTTTTTCAACATTAGCTCCTTGAACGCCAATAACTTCGGTAAGGTTGTTATAGGCAAATTCATAGGTGGAACCATATAACTTGGCATTGTAACACTTGAAACCGTCTTCGCTACTTTTAACGTAATCCGATTTTTGAAGTCAAATCATACGTACTACCTGCTGCTGGCGTCTGACTAACAACAGTTCCTGCTGCATAGTCACTACTTTCGACTTCTTCAATTTTAATCAAGCCCTTTGAAACTTTGTATTTTTGCACCAAACTGTTGATAGCATCTGCTTTTTTCTGACCGCTATAATCTTCCATAGTAAATGTTTTCGGCCCTTTTGAGACAATCAAATCTACTGTGCTTCCTTCGCGACGTTGTGTTCCCGCTTGTGGATTCGTACGAATGACAGAATCTTTCTTAGCAGAATCACTGTATTCGTCTTTTTCTCCTTGCCAACTTTCAAACCTGCAGCTTCAATCGCGGAACGTGCTTGCGCGACGGTTTTTTTCCAGTAACATCTGGTATTTTTACATTTGAGGGACTCAAATAGACTAAAGCTACCAAAGCTGCAATAACTAAGACTACTGCCGACAACAACACTTTATAACGTGTTCTTAAACGACGTTTTTTCTTTGGTTTTGGTTTAGGCTGAGTTTGATTATCAACAGCTTCTTTTGTAGATGTAGCAGTCGGTTTTAGACGCTGAAGTCAACGTATTCTGTGATACTTTAGGAAGCGTCTTAGTGTCTGCTTTAACAGTATCATCAAAAACTAATTTCTTCTCATTTCGACGATCAGCAGATAAAACAACTAGATAAGTCAACATACATTTCTGCAACAGATTGATAACGATCTGTTAATTTTTTTGCCGTAGCCTTGATAACCACATTTTCTAATGCTTGTAGGAACATTTGGATTTTCAGCAATTACAGAAGGGAGGGGTTTTTGGAAATGCTGCAGTGCAATCGTCACAGCACTATCCCCATCATAAGGGAATGTGACCTGTCAGCATTTCATGAAAATAATCCCCATAGCATAAATATCACTTTGAACTGTTGCTTTTTGATCCACGTGCCTGTTCTGGTGATAGATAATGTACAGATCCCAGCATTGAATTTGTCTGGGTTAAACTCGTTTCTGCAAAGCTACTGCAATTCCAAAGTCAGTTACTTTTGCATCGCCATCTGGAGTTAAAAGGACATTTTGAGGTTTTTAAATCACGGTGAACAATCCCATGCGTATGCGCCAAACGCATCGTCAAAGGATTTGTCCCATGATTGCACTCGCTTCTTCATTGGACAAAGAGCATGCTCTTTGATATAGCGTTTCAAGTCAAGTCCAGCCACATACTCCATTGCTAGATATTGCTGGCCTTCTTCTTCTCCAATGTCGGTAATCCGGACAATATGAGGATGATCCAAATCTGCCATGGCTCGCGCCTCTCTTTGAAAACGCGCTACAGCAATCGGATCTGTCTGGTAGTTGGTTCTTAGAACCTTAACTGCGACTTCTTCCCCGTCTAAAATCAAATCTTTTCGCCAAGTAAACATCTGCCATGCCTCCCCGACCGATTTGTTTGATGATTCTATATCGTCCGGCAAATATTTTGCCGACTTGAATCATTCTGCATCCTCCTTATGATAATGAATCAGGGCAACTGTAATATTGTCCAAACCACCTGCATTATTCGCAAAAACGAATCAAGGTTTCTGCTTTCTCTGAAAGAGAGAGATCGCTTGTCATAATATCATAAATTTCACTTTTCGGAAATCATGTTGGACAAACCATCACTATTTAAAAATAATATAATCATCATCCTCGAGACTGATCATACCAACATCAGGTTGCACTTCACTTCTTTGACCGATGGATTGTGTAATGATGTTGCGTTGTGGATGACGTTCTGCCTCCTCAGGGCGTAATTTGTCCTGCTTTTGAGTAATTCATTCACCAAAGAATGATCGCTCGTCAACTGTCTGTAGCTGTCCCCACGCACTAAGCCAATACGTGAATCCCCTACATGGGCATAAATAGCTTGAGTCCCAATAATTGCTAAAGCTTCAAGTGTCGTGCCCATTCCTTTGTATTCTTCATCTTGACCAAATTGGTGAACCTTTTGGTTTTCTGTTTCGAGATGTTCTACGAACCACTCACGGACACCGTTAATAGAATCAATCTGAGTGTCCACCCAAGCAGCACCGAGATCTGTGACAGCCATCTCGCTAGCTATATTGCCAGCCCGATGGCCTCCCATCCCATCTGCTAAAAGAATCATTATCATACCAGCACGATTAACAAATTGATTCGCGTAATCTTGATTATTTGTACGCTTTTGACCAACATCTGTTAATAATGAAATTTCCATACTGTCAATTTCCTCCTGTTAAGATATTCGTTTGAATTGACTGATAAAAAATCCGTCACTTCCATATAATTCCGGCGTAATTAAGATACACAACCGTCTTGTAGAATATCCCGTCTATTCTGTTCTAGTTTTACCTGTTCAAAATTTGGATGAGCAGCTAAAAATTGCTCGACCACTTGAAAATTTTTCTTGCGAAACGATTGTACAGGTACTGTAAGTTATTATACCACCTTTTTCGCAAGCTTTGACAAACACTATCTAATATCTCTAGCTGAATTTTTGTAAAGAAGTAAAATCTGCATTTTCTTTATTGTATTTAATATCTGGTTTGCGACGAATAAGACCAATTCCTGAACATGGTGCGTCTACTAAAAATTTTTATCAAAGGCATCCACTCCAAAAGTCTCAAAAGCCCTTCTGGCATCTAGCTTTTTCGTAATAACCCTATCTGCTACACTCAAACGCTTTGCATTCTCTTCAATTAAACGCAACTTATGGTCATGTAAATCTAAGGCTATAACCTGACCTGTCGTCAAATAAGAAGCAATGTGTGTTGTTTTCCCACCAGGTGCACTACAGCATCCAATACTTTCTCATCACCTTGCACATCCATAATTGGTGCCACTAACTGACTAGACTCATCCTGAATGGTGATTGCACCTTTTTCAAACAAAGTAGTGACTTGCAAAATGGCCGTTACTTTTTCACCAAGGCAGTCGGAGCTAATAGTGAATCTTCTGCCTGTAGTCGTTCCTTAACTCTTCTTTTTACACTTTAAGTCGACTACTCGAATACTGGCCTTGTTCCGAAGAAAGAGACTCTCAAAAATGGCTAGAGCTCGTGTTTCACCGTATTCTTCAATAAGCACTTTAACTAACCAAACTGGTAGAGAATACTGAACAGAATAGCGTTTGTTCTTACGCTTAATACTGGCTATGTCTGCCACGCCATCCGTAATAGCCCTCGTAGTACTGCATTGACGAACTTTTCACTTCCCTTTTTCGTGCTTTTGCCAATTCTGCTGCTTCATTGACAACTGCATGCGCTGGAATTTTATCAAGATAGTGTATTTGATACAAACTCAGCAACAAAAGGATGTAAACCCAGGAATCTAACTTTTCACGATCTTTAATGACATGAGATAAGTACCATTCTAAGGTCATTTTGCGTGCAACTGTTCCATAAACAATTTCGGTTACGAAGCTTGGTCTGCAGAACTCAAAAGGTATCTCTAACAACGCTTGATTGAGAGCAATATTGGAATAAGCTCCATTTAAAAAGACTTCTTCTAATATGGTAAGAGCTGCTTGCCGTGCTGTTTTTACTTTATTTACCAAAGAAATCACCTATCGACAAGTGTCGTCCTAGACCATTCAAAAAATCAACGATACTCATTTTGGGTTTTCCAGCTGGCTGTACTGTTTGAAGAGAAATTGCACCCTTCACCAGTTGCCACAATCAATTCTTTTTCCGATAACAAGGATTTCTCCAGCTTGCCCCTGAACCCTCTACTGGCCTAGCTTCACAAATTTTAAATCGCCCTCCATTTAACAGCGTATGTGCCACTGGCCACGGATACATACCGCGAATCTGATTAAAAATCTGTCGATTGGTTTTGGTCCAATCAATCCGCTCCTCTCCTGGTAAGATATTTGGTGAAAAAGGTGACTTGATTGTTATCTTGTGGAACAGGGCTTTTAGATTTCCTGCCAGATACCTTGGCAAAGTTTCTAACAATAAATCTCGTCCCACTAATGCCAATTTCTCAAAACATTGTTCCAACATTATCAGTTTCCTCAATAGGGAATTGCGCGATGTGCGATCATATCGCCTGCGTCCATTTCCTTGACCATTTCCATAATAGTCACACCTGCTTCCTTATCGCCATTGATGATGGCATAGTGAATAGGTGCTCCTCCACGATACTTTGGCAAAAGCGATGCATGCACATTGACCGCAAAAGTCAACAGAATCCAGCAAGCGGTTTGGTAAAAATTGACCAAATGCGGCAGTCACGATTCCATCTGCACCAAGAGATATGATTTTTTTCCAATTCTTCACTTCGAGACAATTTTTCCGGCTGATACACAACTAAATCATACTCTAAAAGCCACCTGTTTAACAGGGAGTCATGCGGATTTCTTTTTACGTCCTACTGCGCGATCTGGCTGTGTTACAACCGCCAAAATATCGTACTGATTGCTTTTTAATAACCCTTTGAGTACTGTTGCAGAAAAATCCGGCGTTCCCATAAAAATAATTTTTGTCATGTTTTCCTCATATTCTTTTTTCTATTATATCAGAAGACAGCTTGCATTTCTCCAAAAAGTCACATAAAATTTTGTGGTTCCTTGTCTATAATTAAACGTAAGTTTTTGATTGTCCTTTTCTTGTGTCCAATCTAAAACCTGATTTAAAAACATCTTGCAAATGCTCTTCAAAACGATATTTAATAATCAATTGGTAATGATAGAGATTGTGAGTACGGGCAATCGGCTTAGGAGTTGGGCCCAATACCTGAACCTTATTTGATAAGCCAGAACGTATCAGATTTAACACTTCATGTGACTTTTTTTAATAACCTCAGCTTCTATTTTGTGTGATAAAGTAATCCCCACCGTAAAGTAATAAGGTGGATAGGATAATTGCCTTCTGACACCCATTTCATAGGCATAAAAACCCTCATAATCCTGATTCTTTTGCAAAGACAATCGCATAATGTCTTGGATTGTAACTTTGAATAATCACATGTCCTGCTTTTTCAGCTCGTCCTGCACGTCCTGCAACCTGAGTTAAAAGTTGAAAGGTTCGCTCAGATGAACGAAAAATCTGGTAAATTTAACGCTGTATCTGCATTTAGCACCCTACAAGAGTCACATTTGGAAAATCGAGACCTTTTGCAATCATCTGTGTTCCCAGTAAAATATCAGCATGTCTTTCCTCAAATTTTTTTCAAGATTTGTTCGTGACTACCTTTTTACGAGTAGTATCAACATCCATTCTTAAAATTCGAGCTTGCGGAAAAGCTTCTGCTAATTCATCGTAAGCCTTTTTGCGTCCCCTGTTCCATAATAACGAATGCTCCGACTGGAACAATTCGGACAGCTATGAGGAATCACCTTTGAAAAACCACAATAGTGGCAATTCATACTTTTCGTATCCATGTGCAAGGTCAGAGAAATGTCACAATTTGGGCAACTATCAACCGCACCACACTCACGACACATGACAAAACTAGAATAGCCTCGTCGGTTCAACATCAAAACAACTTGCTCTTTTTTTTCTAATCGGTCTTTAATTGCTTCTAAAAGAACCGGAGTAAAATCACTAGCTTCGTTTTTGCCCAATATAATCACGAAAATCCACAATTTCTACTTCAGGAATCTGAGCTTGCGGATTGGCCCGTTTAGTTAATTGTAAAAAATGATAAACTCCCTTGCCAGCTCGCGCTCTACTTTCTAAACTCGGGGTCGCTGACCCTAGCACTAAAACGGCTTGATTGTACTTTGCACGTAGCAAGGCAACATCTCGTGCATGATAGCGTGGATTGAGTCTTGCTTGTAGCTCGCCTCATGCTCCTCATCAACGATAATCGCACCAATGTTTTTAATGGAGCAAAAATAGCAGAACGCGCACCAACAACAACTTGTGCTTCTCCTCGCTCAACCTTGCGCTATTCATCATATTTCTCACCGTTAGAAAGTCCCTGAATGAAGAATAGCAACTTTCTTTCCAAAAACGCGAAAATAAAGCGATTAGTAACTTGCGGTGTCAAAGAGATTTCAGGAACTAACATAATAGCTGTTTTACCACGGCTGAGTGCTTCTTGAATAACCTGCAAATACACTTCCGTTTTGCCACTCCCTGTTACTCCTTCTAGTAGAAATGGCTTCCCTGTGTGCCCGATTTGCTGAGTAATAGCTTGAACAGCCCCTTTTTGCTCTTCATTTAACACCAATGCAGACGTCGCTGAAACATTCTCAAAATATGTTTCAGAGCGACTCACCCTCTTTTTCAATGACTTTGCAAAACGTCTTGTTCTATAAAATAGTGAATAACCTCTCGTGAAAAACGTTTCTTTCAGATCTGCTAGACGTTGCAAACTGGTCTGATTTTGTAAAAGCGATCGCAAAGCTTTGCTTTTTCGCCCGATTAGGAATGTCCAACTGACCCTAATCTCTCATGATGGACTCGATACCATTTTTCTGTTTTTATATGCTTTTGATCAGTTGCCTGATACTCGAGTTGAATCGCCCCTTGCCGTGTTAGACGCATTACCTTAGCTTGGAGTGTTTTATCAAGCGATGAAAAATGCCGCTGATCTACATTGCCAAAAAATAAGCATTCGATCTTCTTTCGTCAAAGCGGGCCGAGCATGGAGAATTTTATCATAACTGGAGTTTAGAAAACCAGGCAACATAGCTTTTAAGATGGAAATTTTGTAAGAAAAGACAGATTTTCTCAATTCTTCTGCTAGCCACAGTTGCTCCTCATTTAAAACTGGTGTAAAGTCCAATACCTCTACGATTTCTTTTAATCCTATCGTCCTTTCTTCTACTAACCCTACAACAATCCCTTTGAATAAGGCGATTAGCTTTCCCAAAAGGCACATGGACACGCATACCAATTTCTAGCATAGTCGAAAATTCTTTTCGGAACTGCATAACTATAAGGTCTATCCGTTTGCATTAGAGGAACATCTACAATGACCTTTTGCAATCTGCATTTTCTCACCACCTCTCATTTTCTCAATAAAGAAAAATAAGATTGGGCTGACCCAATCTTAAATTTTTTTCGCCCTTCTTTTTCCTTGGCAATTTGTTCTTTGATTTTTACGTTCTTCTTCTTCTTTGCGTAAGCGTTCTGCTTCAGCACGTCGACGAACTGCTTCCCGCTTGCCCTCAGGATCTGGGTGAATCCCAACGTTTCCAGATTCGATTTCTTCCAAAGCACGAAGTGTTGATTTGACGGACTTAAATTCTTAGGGTTGGAGCTGCTCCTTCTTCCAATTCATGAGCACGTTTGGCTTCAGAATCACCAAAGAATATTTTGAAGGCACCTTATCAAGCAAGGTGTCGATTGAAGGTTTTAACATCATAATTTTTACCCTAATTTCTAAATTCTTATCTTACTGAAAGTTGTTCTGACAACATATCTTGATAGTGGCCAATGACACGTTCCACTCGAAATGTTCAGCTTCAATCACACGTTTAACGCGCTCAGCAGCCAAAGGAACCTCATCATTGACAATTGCATAGTCGTATTCACGCATGAGAGCAATTTCTTCTCTCGCTTTGGCAATGCGTTTTTGCAATCACTTCTGCACTATCTGTTCCACGTCCTACTAATCGATCTTGCAATTCTGCTAAATCAGGTGGCGTTAAAAAGATAAAGACAGCATCTGGCACCTTTTTTTCTTCACTTGAAGTGCACCTGAACTTCAATCTCAAGAAAAACATCAATTCCTTTATCTAACGTTTCATTCACATAGGTCAAAGGAGTTCCATAATAATTACCGACGTATTCTGCGTACTCCAACATCTGACCTCGTCGAATCAATTCTTCAAATTCTTCCCGCGTACGGAAGAAATAGTCCACCCCGTCCACTTCACCAGGACGCTGAGTACGAGTTGTCATGGATACAGAGTATTGAAATTGATTATCTGAGCTTTTCAAAAATCTCACGTCGAACCGTTCCCTTTCCCACTCCTGAGGGGCCAGAAAAAACGATTAACAGCCACGATCCGCCATCATATCTCCTTCATTGTCTTTTCTATCTAGTGTAACAAAAAGCAGTATTTTTCAACTGCTTTTTAGCATAGATATAGGCTTATTTTTGAAAAATCAATCTAGGAAACATTGTCGTCCATAGAGACTGGGACGAGTTCTCTAACTTCGGTACAGTGCAATAAGACAACTTTTCAGCACTGTCTATTTTTGCATAATCTACAGCACGCATTTCCCGAATGACCGTTACTTTGATATTTCCTGGATATTCGAGATTGTTTTCAATCTTTTTCACGCACATCATGTGCTAAGATAGTAATCTTGTCGTCTTTGATTTGGCCCTGGGATTCACCATAATCCGAATCTCACGGCCTGCTTGTAAGGGCAAAAGCTGTTTTTCACACCTTCAAAGCTATTGGCAATTTCTTCCAAATCTTGGAGACGTTTGATATAGCTTTCCAGAGATTCACTGCGTGCGCCTGGTCGAGCGGCACTGAGAGCGTCTGCTGCAGCTACAATAACAGCAATGACACTTTCTGCTTCTACATCACCATGGTGACTGGCAATCGTGTTAACCACAATTGGATGTTCTTTATACTTACGAGCCAATTCTGTTCCAATTTCCACGTGGCTACCTTCCACTTCACGGTCAATAGCTTTTCCAATGTCGTGAAGGAAACCAGCACGGCGAGCTAAGGCAGCATTTTCACCAAGTTCACTTGCAATGACACCAGATAATTTCGCGACTTCAACAGAATGACGCAGTACATTTTGGCCGTAGGGACGTACGGAACTGTAAAGCGTCCCATAATCTTCATTAAATCGGGATGCAAATTTGGTGCACCGATTTCATAAGCCGCTGCTTCACCATACTCACGAATCTTATGATCAATTTCCAGACGATTCTTTTCACCAATTCTTCAATACGAGCTGGGTGGATGCGACCATCTTTCAATAGTGCTTCCATTGTCATACGAGCAATCTCGACGAATTGGATCGAATCCAGATAGGGTCACCACTTCAGGTGTATCATCAATAATGACATCAATACCTGTCAAACTTTCAAAGGTCCGAATATTCCGACCTTCCCGTCCAATAATCCGCCCCTTCATCGTATCATCTGGCAGATGAACAGTTGAATTGGTTTGCTCGGCAACGTAGTCACCTGCAATTCGTTGCATGGCTTTGGACTAAAATATCCTTCGCTATTTTATCAGAACGTTCTTTGACCTCTTGCTCTGCTTCACGAATCCGTGTCGCAATTTCCTTTGATAACTTATCTTCAGTCTGAGTGAGAAGGATATCTCGGGCTTCTGTTTGTGAGAGTGCGGCAACACGTTCTAATTCTGCTTCTTTGTGTTGCTCCAACTCTGTCAGTTTGTTTTTCACGCGCCTCAAGGTTTTAGTTCTATCAGAAATACTTTGCTCTTTCTGTTCGAGCGTTTTTCTTTGTTGGTCAAATTGTCATCTTTACGATCAAGACTTGTCGCACGTTCTGTCAAACGACTTTCCAGTTGCTTCAATTCTTGACGATCAGATTTAAATTCTGCCTCAACTTCTTCTCGATATTTTCTGGCTTCTTCTTTTGCCTCTAACAGTGCTTCTTTTTTTAAAGGGATTTACTTTCGCGCTTCACTCTTTTTAGTAACAAATCCGCTTCACGCTCAGCTTGTCCACGTAAATTAGTTGCTTCTTGTTCAGCATTTAAAAGAGTAAGTTCCGCAGCTTCTTTCGCTGATTTCATGCGAGCTGAGATACTTACATATCCAATGACTAAACCAATGACGACAGCAAAACACCTGCAAAAATCATTTCCATGTTTTTACCTCAAATTATTGATATTGAATTGTAAAATTCTTAATTATTTTTATCATAAAAATCAATTTTTCACAAACTAAATTATTATCAAAAGTGAACATTTTCACATATAACTTTTTATCTCTCCTTTCTCAGCCAAGTTTTTCTCAAAAAGATAAAAATCTTTCTTTCACCAAAAGTAAAATATGCTATAATTTATTAAAAAGCAAAGGAGTTTTCTGATGGTAAAAGAAGTAATAGTTGAAAGTTTTGAGTTAGACCACACGATTGTCAAAGCCCCTTATGTGCGTTTGATTGGCGAAGAAATTGGCCCAAAAAGGTGATGTCATCTCGAATTTTGATATTCGTCTTGTCCAACCTAACGAGGTTCTATCCCAACTGCTGGACTACACACAATTGAACATCTCCTAGCAAAAACTCATTCGCACTCGGATTGATGGCATGATTGATTGCTCCCCTTTTGGCTGCTGTACTGGCTTTCACATGATCATGTGGGGACGACATAGTACAACCAGAAATTGCCAAAGTCATAAAAGGCCTCTTTAGAGAAATAGCTGGAGAAACCACCTGGACTGATGTCCTGGCACAACCATTGAATCCTGTGGAAATTATAAAGACCACAGTCTCTTTTCTGCCAAAGAATGGTGCAAGCTAATTTTAGATCAAAGGGAATCTCTGACGATCCTTTTTAAACGCCATCTTGTATAAAATAAATGAGTAAGAAATTCAGCTTTCCTACTCATTTTCTTTGTTTATTGACGAATCAAATAATCAAATGCTCCTAGAGCCGCTGTTGCTCCTGATCCCATTGAAATAATGATTTGTTTTATAGGCACTATCTGTACAATCACCTGCTGCAAAAATTCCAGGAACATTTGTCGCACCCTGTTTATCAACAATGATTTCACCGCGCTCATTGAGAGCAACCGAACTGTTCTTCAACCAGTCTGTATTAGGCAAGAGGCCAATTTGAACAAAAGACACCACTAAGCTCAATTTATAGCTCTTCATTATTCTCACGGTTAAGATAAGTAATAGCTTCAACTTGAGTCGGAACCATGAATTTCTTTTGTTGCTACATTGGTTAAAACAGTCACGTTTTTAAGTTGGTGCACTTGATCTTGCAAGACTTGATCAGCTTTCAAGGTTGGTAGAAATTCGAACACATAAACATGTTCTGCAAGGCCCGCTAAGTCAATCGCTGCTTCAATCCCAGAGTTGCCTCCGCCGATAACAGCTACTTTTTACCAGTAAAATAGGACCATCACAATGAGGACAATTGGTGACACCTTTGGTTCGGAATTCTTCTTCACCAGGAACATTGACATTTCGCCAACGAGCTCCAACAGAGAGAATAGCCGTTTTTGTTTTCAGAATAGCTCCATTTTCAAGCTCCACTTCAATCAAATCCTTTTTTTCTCAATGTTTTGCACACGTTGATTCTTCATGATATCAATCGGATATTTCTTGGTATGTTCTTCTACTTGCGCCATCAGTTTAGGGCCTTCTGTATAGGAGTACCAATCATATTTTCAATACCAACAGTCTCCATTACCTGCCCGCCAAAGTTTTCAACGACCATACCTGTACGAATTCCCTTACGAGCAGCATAAATGGCTGCACTGCTCCCAGCAGGGCCACCCCCAACAACCAACACATCAAATGGTTCTTTTTTATCAAATTCTTCACTTGAAGCAGGGCCAGAGAGTTTATCAAGCAATTGTTCAATAGTCATTCGACCATTTGCAAATTCGTCTCCATTGAGAAAAACTGTTGGAACAGCCATGACTTTTTTTATTTTCAACTTCTTCTCTAAACATTCCTCCTTCAACCATTGTGTGACTAATGGTTGGATTCAGAATAGCCATCATATTAAGAGCTTGGACAACATCTGGACAATTATGACAGGTTAAGCTGACATAAGTTTCAAAATGAAGTGTCTGTTTAATCGCTCGAATTCGATCTATAACAGCATCTTCTACTTTTGGTGCACGACCAGAAACTTGCAGCAAAAGCAAGCACAAAAGATGTGAATTCATGTCCCAAAGGAAGACCTGCAAACTGAACACGTCCCTGTTTGTCCTGCTTGAGCAATAGTAAAACTTGGCTGACGGCTAGCTGCTATATTTTCCAACGATAAACGAGGAGACATTGCAACGATTTCTTCTAAAAATGCTTGCACTTTTGCAGAACGTTCATCTTGACCTAAAGAAGCTTGAAACACAACATCAGATTCTAGAAGACCCAAAATACTGCTTGGTTGTGCTTTAATTGTTTTCATCTAAAGTCATGAGAGGTCTCCTTAAATTTTACCAACTAAATCAAGACTTGGTGTGAGTGTTTCGATTCCTTCTTTTCCATTTAGCTGGGCAAACTTCACCTGGATGATTCCGTACATATTGTGCGGCATGGATTTTTGTCAATTAAAAACAGAAGCATCACGCCCCACACCATCTGCATTGATTTCAAGTGCCTGTACAACCCCATCTGGGTCAATAATAAAAAGTACCACGTTGAGATAGTCCGCTTTCATCTAATACATCAAAACCTAGTGAAATAAGATGAGACGGATCACCAATCATGATGTACTCCAGTTTTCCAATGGCATCTGAATGGTCATGCCAAGCTTTTATGTGTGAAATGAGTATCTGTTGAAACAGAATAAACTTCTACACCTAGTTCTTTCAGAGCTGCATACTGCTCTTGCAAGTCTTCAACTCAGTCGGACAAACAAATGAAAAATCAGCAGGATAGAAACAAACTACACTCCATTTCCTTTAAGATCTTCATTTGAAACAGTGATAAATTTCCGTTTCCAGCATGATAAGCATCTGCAGTAAACTCGATAATTTCTTTACCAATAAGTGACATAAGGTTACCTCAAAAATAGTTTAATTATAGAAACAAAAACCTTATACGTTTTATTATAGCGTATAAGGTTTTTAGAGTCTAAGAATTTGCTTGAAAGCGTTCCCCTAATAATCTAAAGCATCTGCATAACCTGCACCATTCCCCTACAAAATAGCCTGTTTTTACAGTTGATGCTAAACAAATAAGTACCATCTTTTCGGAAAAGGTTGTAGTACCCATTTCCTTGATAATGTTTACTTTTTCCAAAATATAGTCATCTCCTGCAAAATAGCCACGTTCACGCGAAGTAGCCAAAAATCTTCTCTAGACACCAGGATTAAAAATTCCAAGAAGGATTACTAGCATCATTGATTTTTGCTTGGTCATACGGAACTCGACTTAAATGACGCTGCAAAGTTGGACCAGAAGCTGCTGCAGGGCTTGAGCAGGACTTTGAGATGGAGCAGTAGCTGCACTTCCTGTTTTTAGTCGTTCCTTGTTGGCTCTTTCCTAAACTGATGGCAGCTTTCAGGACTTTATCTAAATCTGTATTTCCTGTTGTAATATCTGTGAATTTAGCATCACTTTTTAATCTTTGCCTTAGTATCTAAAACGCCGTCTGTGATTGCCACTGAGGTGAACTGTGCATTCACATTTTAACAGCCCTCAACTTGTTTGACCAAACTATCATATTTTCGCTTTTTGCAACATTGTACTCATTGGTATTTTTAATTTTTCCAAGGCTGCTTTCAACTTATCTAGATTGCCAAAGCTACTATTTTTCAACGCTAATTTGTTTGCATCAGTAAAAATGAATCATAAAGACTGTTAAAAGCCTTCAAATCCTTATTTTTCAGAGCTAGAAGCTGTAGAAGATTTACTTGTTTGGCTCGTTGAATTTGTAGTTGGTTTCGCTTTGCTTTTCTATTTAAAGACAGATAAACAGTCCAACCAATTAAAAGCCAGTAAAGCGACACTTACTACCGAATACAGAACTTTTCTTATTTTTTTATAAAACTGGAACTGTTTCTGTTCTATTTCTTCATTAGACGCTATAACAGTTGAATTTTCTTCTGTTGATTAGCTGAGTACACAGGAATAACGTCTATTTTAGGGCTGAATTACCTCCACCACTTTCGTCTCAGCCTCTGGCTCTTCTAGAGCTGTGTATGGTTTCCGTCTAGAATGTCTTGCGGTTCTACATCACTAGTTGAAAGTGCACCAACTCGTTTCATCAAAATCTGACTCCTCAGACGTTACACCAGCAGATTCTAAGGCTTCTTCCCTTTTGAATATCATCATGCACCTCTTGGATAAGTTCTGCCAAATCTGACTGGCTCAATTGTTCTTGGTCCCTATTTTAGCCCATTCTTCTGGGCAGATTGAGCCGAAAATTTCCCAGCTTCAATTTCCTGACGATGCTGTTTAATGTATTTATCTAATACATTGTCCTCTTCTGTCACTCCTGCTTCAGTTCTTCGCTTTTTCGAGCAGCCTGAGCCAATTGTCATTTCTTTAGCTGCCCTCAAAATCCAGAATTGATTCTTCTTGTTCTGGTAAATGTTTTTCGTCTTTACTCACGGCAAATCCTTTTTCTAATCTAACTGACGTTTGACCCGCTGGCCAAAAATACTGATACAAATCAACCTTTAAAGTTCCATTATAGAGTTTACGTTTTTAGCGGCTTTGACTGCCGTATTTTGTTTCAAATGCTTTCATCGCTAGTCAAGATAAACTTGCTCCAGGTTTTGAGCGGAGCAAAGGTTTCCATTTCCTGATAAAGTCGTGTCACAGTCTCATCATCTAGAGGCGTTCTCCATATGGTGGATTAGAAACAATCACACCATTGATTTTCTCTGTATGCAAATCCTGCAGCCGCATCTGCTTAAAGTGAATCTGCTCTGCAACTCCTGCTTGCTCAGCATTTTTCGCGCTAGCTCTACCATCCGACCATCGATATCCGATCCAGAAATATCCAGCTGGATAGTCTGATCAATTTGACTGAGTGCAGTCGAGCGAGCCTGGGCTACCAGGTCTTTATCCACCCAATTCCAGCCTTCAAGGCAAAGGGATCGATGGAGACCAGGCGCCATCTTCATCCCTATCATGGCTGCCTCGATACAAAACGTACCAGACCCACAAGTCCGGATCAATCAAAGGTTTATCAGGATACCAATTGGACAAGAGCAAAATCGCAGCTGCCATATTTTTCTTTAATTGGAGCGCCACCCTTATCGGCCCGATAGCCACGTTTGAAGAGACTGGATCCTGTTGTATCAATCATCACCGTCGCTATATCTTTCAGAATAGAAACCTCTATTCTAAACTCAGCTCCATTTTCCTGCAAGGGACTCCTTCTGGACGAGCGTAGTGCTTTTTGCAACTTCTTGACAACTGCCTTTTTAGAAATAGCCTGCACACTAGGCTCGTTGTGGAGTTTTGATTTGATACATTTTGCCTTGGCAATAGGGAAATTTAGCTCCCAGTGGTAGATAATTCTCCCAATCCAGTGCAAAAACTCCCTGAAAGAGTTCTTCAAAAGTCTTAGCTGGAAAACGACCAACAATAATCTTGATACGATCTGCAGCACGCAACCAAAGATTGGTCTCAATAATGGTCTCGACAGTTCCTTCAAACTGAACTCGTCCATTTTCCACCTGACATTCTATGCCAAGATTTCTGATTTCACGACCAACCACAGCCTCTAAAACCAGCCGCAGCAGTCAGTAATCAACTTAAATTTTGTTTCTCCATTTGCCCTCTCAAAATAAAAAGCTAGCATAATACGCTAGCTAAACCTATATGCAACTTTCTATAAGCCATGTTTTGTTCCAGAAATAACTAGGTATCATTTCCTTCGATAATCATCTGTCTACTGTTTCCAGTCAGAATGCTATGTTCGTTTCCACTGCACCCTGTGCCCCGACCAAAGTTTGGGTTGCTAGCTTGAGGGTTTACCGCGTTCCACTTCTGCGTTTCCACAAAAACTACGTCACTGTGGCACTTTTCAGACCCAGTTTGACTTATCAGAGACTTAGCCATTTCAGTCGCCGTAACGGATATTTCCGTCCCTAGGCTTATTGTTTCACCTAGCACAACACTACGGGCGTCACAGCCCGTGCTAGCATGGACTTTCCTCATGAAAATAAAATATTCTCACGCGATTATCCAAAAATTGCACTATTACTTATTATATTTCATTATTTAAGATTTGCTTACCAAAGACTTCTTTTTCCAAACGATTTAAACGTTTTAAAAATATCACTTTGTCAGCGTAGCAGAAGCCATCTGAGGAGTTTCCATGATAGACTGTGTTAAAGGTGAAGTTGTCGACTCAGCTGACTTTTTAGCGAGTTCAGCCTTTAAACGAGTATTTTCTTCACGAAGTTCCTTTACCAAAGCAGTATACGTTTCATAATCTTTAATGACGTCATCTAAAAATTCGTCCACTTCAACTTTGTTTAAACCACGGACGCCAACTTTAAAATCTTGCTCAAAAATATCTTTTTGGTGTGTAAATAATACTAGCCATTTCTCTCCATTCTCGTTCATTACTTTAATTATATAAAAATGAACCACAAAAATCAAGGTTAAAACATCTAATTTCAGGAAAAATTTTTCTGCGACTTCATTTAAGTCATCAAATGTTAATTTTTGATAAAAATATTGTTCTTGACTTTTCATCATTTGATAAAGATATTTTAAATTCGTCTCATTTTTCTTCATCGTAAAAAAATAGGCACTCATCTGTATTGTTGAGTAGAAAATGATTGTAATCACGAAATTGACTTGGGTTTTTCATAATGCGATAAGCATATTTTACAAAGTCGACCTGTTTGAAACGGTTTAATTTTTCTTGATTGACTTCATTCCAATTTTCCCCTGATTCTCAAAAAGTGAAAATTGTTTGCAATTTGAAAATGCATAGTCTTGCTGTAATTCTTTAGCAACTTCTAATGCCCAAGCTTCAAAGCCTAAGTTTCCAGTGAAAAATCAACCACTCTGCTCCTTCTTCTAATAGATGAGTTAAATCACGTTGAATCGCTTTTTTTAATAATCTTTATTCGATGATCTTTCTCATTGAAAAATTCCCAAATCAAAATTTCTGATATCCTACTACCAATACACTAATCACTTAAATTATCCCTTTATTTCTTTTTATGTTATAATAGAGTGATGTATTGTACCAATAAGGAGATATATGGTCAACTATCCACATAAAGTTTTCTCGCGCAACTCATTGAATTTTCCTAAAAAGAAATCAGTTGATTTTGCCAATCGAGGAATGTCTTTTGAAAAAATGATCAATGACACAAATGATTATTACCTTAGTCATGAGTTGGCAGTTATTCACAAAAACCGACTCCCATTCAAATCGTAAAAGTGGATTATCCCAGACGTAGTCAGGCCAAAATCGTAGAAGCTTACTTTCGACTGCCTCTACAACAGACTATTCCGGTGTTTTATCAAGGACATTATATAGATTTTTGAAGCAAAGGAAACTCGTCAAAAGGTTTCCATGCCCATGAAAAATTTTCATGCACATCAAATCGAACACATGGAACAAGTCGTCAAACAAGGAGGAATTTGTTTTCGTTTTTATTACACTTTTTCAACTTTAAATCAAACATACTGCTTCCCTGCTCCTTATCTGATTAACTTCTTCAAGATTGACAAGGGAAAAATCCATGCCACTTGATTACATTCAACGACATGGATATTCTATCTCACAGAATGGCCTTCCTAGCATTCCTTATCTTGAAATCATTCAACAAAACTTTACTAGGTGGTAAAACAAATGAATAAGCAATCTTTACTGACAGCTGCAAAATATGCTGCTATCGGTCTCATCACGTTATTTTTCTAGGAATTATTACTGGCGGAGAATCTTCCTCTATCAAGTCCACAAGACGCCTGCCTTGTCAGAAAAAGAAACTAGTTGCCCAACTTCCAGTAAAATCTATGACAGTGAAAAACAAAGCTTTATTGCTGACTTAGGGTTCCGAAAAAAGAGTAAATGCAGCAACAAGCGATATTCCGACCGGCTTTAGTGTAAAGCTATCGTAGCAATTGAAGACCATCGTTTCTTTAATCATCGCGGTGTGGATTCTGTTCGTATTTTTGGTGCTTTTTGAATAACTTGCGCAAAGGAAATCGGCAAGGCGGCTCCACTCTAACACAACAGTTGATTAAATTAACTTACTTTTCTACTTCAAATGCGGATCAAACATTAGCACGTAAAATCCAAAGAAGCTTGGTTAGCTTTCCAATTGGAAACGCAAAGCCACTAAGCAAGAAATTATTACTTATTACGTAAATAAAGTTTATATGTCAAATGGTAACTATGGTATGCAGACTGCTGCACAAAGTTATGGCAAAGATTTAAAGATTTGAGCTTACCTCAGATTGCCTTATTAGCTGGCATGCCACAAGCACCAAATCAATACGATCCCTATACACAACCAGAAGCTGCTAAAAATCGTCGAAATCTTGTCTTATCAGAGATGTATAAACTCGAGTACATCTCTGCCGCACAATACGAAAAAGCAATCAACACTCCCTGTTACTGATGGTCTACAAAGTTTAAAAATTCAGTTTCTTATCCAGCTTACATGGATAATTACTTAAAACAAGTTATCGAACAAGTTCAACAGGAAACTGGTTATAATTTGCTGACGACGGGAATGGAAGTATATACGAACGTAAATAGAGCTGTTCAAGAACGCCTTTGGAATATTTATAATAGCAATGAATATGTTGCTTATCCAGACGATGAACTACAAGTTGCTTTCTACCATTATGGATGTTACAACTGGTAAGGTGATTGTCTCAATTAGGAGCCCGCAAGCAGGCTTCAAATGTTTTCGTTTGGTACCAACCAAGCCGTTGAAACTAATCGTGACTGGGGTTCAACCATGAAGCCAATCACCGATTATGCTCCAGCTATTGAAAAATGGAATTTATTCTTCAACAGCCGCATATATTAGTGATGCTCCTTATCATTATCCTGGATCAACTACTCCAGTTTACAATTGGGATATGCGTTATTTTGGGAACATTAGCATTCAGTATGCCCTTCAAGAATCTCGTAACGTTCCAGCTGTTAAAACACTAGAAGCCGTTGGTCTCAACAAATCTAAGAAATTCCTTAATGGACTTGGTATTGATTATCCAGAAATGATGTATGCCAATGCCATTTCAAGTAATACTACCAAAATCAGATAAAAATATGGTGCCAGCAGTGAAAAAATGGCTGCTGCTTATGCAGCATTTGCAAATGGTAGGAACATACTACAAACCTCAATATGTCCGGCGTGTTGTCTTTAGCGATGGAACTTCAAAAGATTTCTCTAATCAAGGTACCACTGCAATGAAAGAAACAACAGCTTACATGATGACACATATGTTAAAAACAGTACTCACTTCAGGTACTGGGACTAATGCAGCAATCTCTGGCGTCTACCAAGCTGGTAAAACGGGGACTTCACTACTCTAATGATGAGTTAGCAAAATTAACGAAACCTTACGGTGGCTCTAGCGTTGTGACACCAGATGAACTCTTCGTTGGCTATACACGGAAATATTCAATGGCAGTATGGACAGGTTACACGAACTGTCTCACCCTGTTTTGGATAACGGCGTGAAAGTTGCAACAGATGTTTACCGCGCTATGATGTCTTACTTATCCGAAAGCGGAACAGAAGATTGGGAAATGCCCTAGCGGTCTCTATCGTAGCGGACATTATGTCTTTTAGCCAACACAACTAACAAATATCAACAAAATTATTATAATTCGACTTCAAGTTCTAGTCTTGAAGAATCATCTTCAACTTCAAAAATAAAGAAAACTCTTCTCAAGAGTCGTCAAACAGCTCTTCTTCAGCGGATAAGGAGTCTAGTGCTTCTACATCTACGAATACTCCCTAATAATGGTGGAAATTCAGAAACTCCTCCTTCACGAAATCGGCAATGAAGAAATATCTGAAAATCAAGCAATTCAACAGATAGCAGTTTGCAAATCCTAGGTTTTGTAAATAAAAAAACACGAACAATTCAAATCAGTGGTAACTGGTTCTAAAATGTTCGTGTTTTTCTATTTCTTTTCGGATTACTGTGGAACTATTTTTAACATCGTATCTTATTTACTTGCTACAGCTCCCATCGGATCCCACGGAGCAAGTACTTTTAGGCTCTGCTTCATAGGCAGCTAATTCTTCAGCGGTTAAAAATTCTTTTTGCGGATAACAATTTGATAAGTGTATTCGTCCATCCAGTCATCGCTGGCAACAAAATAGCCTTTGTCCCCAACTTTATCACCCCAAGAATTTTTCCACTTTTCCATTTTTGTTGATTTTCCATTTTCATCCAAATCAACACCGGTCGAGACCATTGCATGAGTCATGAGACTTTTCACTGTAATCTAAGCGCCCTGCTTTGTCTTGTGTCAATTCAATATCCATACTTGAAGTAAAATCATACATATTATTGACCATAACTCCAGCTTTGCGATTGCTAGATTGACCCACATCAGAGCCAAACCAAACCGTTTCTCCTGCTTGCATTTGAGCAATGGCCAGTTCTTTCAAACGATTCATATCGACATTCAAATAGCGGACATCACGTGCTCCTACGACATTTCCTAACATCTCGACAGTGTAAGATTTGCCATAAGGTTTGTCAGCTGTTGGGGCATTGATGATGGATACATAGTCATCTAGCTTAATATCCACATATTTCTTGTAAAATGCTTGTGGTGTCAATCCACTTTCACCATGGAAGTTATTGTCTTTTATCACGATAAGCAAAAATCAAAAAGTACGAGGAGGGAGTCCTGATGTCATTGCTAAGAAATTAAAATTTCTTGCAAAAGTTCTTCTTTCTTTCTGAGCAGCTGCTGCATCAGCTCCGCTAGTAACCAAGTCACGTAAAATTTGTGCATCCTGGCGGAGTAATTTGTTTAGATATTGATTAAGCTTCACGACTGTTACTTGATGAAATAGATTCTGGATAAACAGATTTTGGCACCACACCATATTTTTCAAAAAGTGCCACAACCATATCCCATTGACCGCCGTCTTGTTGAGGTGTATCAAGTAAGAATTTGACCTTGCGACTGGTTAATTCTTGGTCTGCAGTTGCTATACTTGTTCCAAGAACCAGTTCGATTTTTTCATATTTATCTCCAGAAAAATGTATGGGCTTGTGACAATTCAAATTCTTCTAATTGAAAAGCCTGCAATCATTTTTGTGGCGAACATGCTGAGCGCTGCAAACATCCAGCAGCGACCAGAAGCTTTTTGATTGCTGACCTTATCTTTGGTCAAATCAATTGAAAATACAGGATTGTTTTCAGCAGCGCTGTTGCGTTTTTCCAGTGAAGTTAATAAACCATTGTGACTAACTGCATTTTCAATTGCAGCATATTTCATATTTGCTTCATAATTAGCATATCATTTATCTCTAAATTGTTGATCTAATGAATTCATAGATACCTCCTTTTTAATTCTACACACTAGTATAGCTTATTTTTAAAATTCTTCAAATAAAAAGTTAGGCGCTAACTTTTTCGTTCCATCTGATTTTAACTAACCCACGGATTTAAAAACGTAAGTTAGAACAATTCTTCTGCTTATTTCCAAAAATTATCAAAGATGGTGATTGGCAAATGACGTTTATGTTCCCCTTTTACGCACACCAGGATTCAATGGTCGCTTGTGCTTCTTCCGATACAGTTTTACCTTCCAGATAATCATCACTTCATTGTAGGTAACACTGAGAGCAACCTCGTCTGCAATCCCTGGTTTTTCTTCTTCCAGGTCTGCTGTCGGCACTTTCTCATAGAGAATAGGGGTCCGCACCCAAGGCAGCCAATAGCTGTTTCCCTTGACGTTTATTGAGACGATAAAGTGGTAGAATGTCTGCACCACCATCACCAAATTTCGTAAAGAAAGCTGTCACATTTTCTGCAGCATGATCCGTTCCAATAACCGCCCCATTATAGGAGCTGGCTAAAGCATAGCTGCGCAATCATACGACTCTCGCTTTGATATTGCCTTTATTGAAGTCTGAAACCCTAGCACCAGTTGCTCCCACAGCAGCTGTCATCGCATCTGCAGATTCCTTGATATTTACTGCAAGGCTGACATCTGGTTGGATAAAAGCGAGCGCTCTTTGGGCATCAGCTTCGTCAGCCTGCACTCCATATGGTAAACGTACTGCGATAAATTGATAGTTATTATCGCCAGTCTCAGCTCGCATTTCTTCTATTGCCAATTGTGCTAAACGTCCTGCCAATGTTGAATCCTGTCCACCTGAAATCCCTAACACATAGGACTTCAAAAAGGAATGTAGATAAGCCTTTTAAAAATCAATAGATTTACGGATTTCTTCTTGTGGGTCAGTGACAGGGTTTCACACCTAATTGTTGGATAATTATTTCCTGTAAGGTCATTTTGTTTCTCCCATTTGGCTTGCTTTTTGCGCATTTGATCAATTAAATCTACCTGTGTCTTGCCATACATCACGTGCCAAATCCACAGGATAATCTTGCGGATTGAGAACCCGTTTGTACTCGTCCCACAACTTATCAAACTCTTTGCGAGCATATGTTTGGATTTCTGTTAAGCTTGGCAATTGATACACAAGCTGGCCTTGTTTAAAATATCTACCAACAGAGGTACTGCATCAAATTTGTCACAGTTTTATTAATGTAAGTGTGGGTCGGATGGAACATTTCCAATTCGGTGATAGCATTCACGTCTACACCATCATAAGTGATGTAATCCTTCCGACTTTCCTTTTTGCACGGCTAGTAATACGCCAAACTTGCTTTTTACCTGGCGTTGATACTTTTTCCACATTATTAGAGAGCTTGATCGTATTGCGCAAATTGCCATTTTCATCTTCAATAGCCACAATCTTGTAAACGGCTCCCAGTGCTGGCTGGTCGAAGCAGTGATGAGCTTCGTTCCGACGCCCCAAACATCAATTTTGGCTTTCGCATTTTCAAGTTGAGGATTGTATTTTCATCCAAACTCGTTTGATGCATAGATTTTCGCATTTGGGAATCCAGCTCATCCAGTTGCTGCCGGACTTTTTAGAAATATAAGCCAAGTCACCTGAGTCAATCCGGACACCGAGGAAATTGATTTTGTCTCCCATTTCACGTGCCACACGAATAGCTGCTGGCACACCCAGACGAAAACGTATCATAGGTATCCACTAAGAAAAACACAGTCATGGTGCGTTTCAGCATATGCTTTGAAAGCTTCACATCATTACCATAGACTGAACAGTGTATGAGCATGCGTTCCCAAGACTGGAATATCAAAGAGTTTTCCAGCACGCACATTACTGGTTCCATTTGCTCCCCAATGACAGCAGCTCGCGACCCCAAATAGCTGCATCCATTTCTTGTGCTCGGCGGGTACCAACTCCATTAAGGGCTCATCTTCAATCACCGAGCGAATCCGAGCTGCTTTTGTCGCTACCAAAGTTTGATAGTTGACAATATTTAATAAGGCTGTTTCTACCAATTGGCATTGGGCAAGTGGGCCTCTACTTGAACAATCGGTTCATTAGCAAAGACCAAGTCGCCCTCGTGCAGAGCGTACTGTTAATTCCAATTTTAAATTGGCTGAGATAAGCTAGAAATTCTTCATCATAACCAAGAGAAACGAAGATAGGCAATATCACTCTCTGAAAATGTCAAAATGATTTAAATAATGAATTATCCGTTTCCAAGCCTGCAAAACAGAATAGCCACTGTGAAAAGGCTCTTTGCGGAAATACATTTCAAAAACTGCTCGTTTATTATAAATATTTTTCCTAAAATAAACCTGCATCATATTAATTTGATATAAGTCCGTATGTAAGGTTAAACTATCATCTGATACATAAAATTATTACTCCTCACCATGGATACCTTACATTATATCATAAATTTAAAAATCTAAGAATAAATATCCATCAACAGTAGCAACTGGAATCATTTAGTCTTAGATTTTCATTTGAGATTGATCCTGCGAATAGCCAGTCAGCTGGGTCACTTCGTACTAGGGTTATCTTTTTATTTCTTTTACAGATTGATCCGCAACCTCATACTGGGGTGACAAGGGATAGAGAGCATTGACTACATCACGCGACAAGGGACCCACAGAATTTGTCTTACTATTGGATCTGCCCTGCTGCAACCACTGCCACATTCTTATAATCCACCCTGCCATTGACAATCGGTGCAACTGCCATGCCATCAAAAGCCAGTCTTAGGATCTGACTTGGATTTGCTATGACGCGGAATCGTTGACCGTCAGAGGTAGTGATGGTCTTCTCCTTTCTTTAATTTGTGATTAGGTTTTTCTGCAATAGCGGTTCTATTTTCTTTTCGCTTTGCATACTCAGGATTGACGCTATAAACATGTTTTCCCATGATTTTAATTCATCTAGTTGTTTATCTGTATAAGTATAGGTCATTACTGCTCTTCTTTCTCTCTATCAGAATAAATTACAATTACCAAAGATGTCGTTTTTCCTTTATGAGGTTCGATATCTGCCACTGTTCATTAATTTCCTCATTACTTTCGCCCTGAACAGAACCATGGTAATTTTTGTTTCATCCAAAGAATGACCTATCCGATATTTTATTTTTCCTTATCCGAAAATGTAATTTCCACATCACAAGACCATGACCCTGGTGGACTAGTATAATTTGGGTTGGTAATCTTAATCTCTTCAATTCCTGCATAAGAATTTTTCAAAGCCTTAACTAAGCTAATCTCATACTCTGATTGCGCTGTTCTTCTCCTGTTTTAAATAAAAGCATTTGGAAAACCTCCTATTGCTAATAATGCTACACTGATGATAGATATGATCACCCACTTTTTGGAACGTTTTTCCATCAATATCCTCCTTTATCTCTATGCTACTATAAATTATAACTCATTTATAAGCATCCACTGTACAATAAAAAGCTATTCAGCTTGATGTGCTGAATGCCTTATAATCTGATTTATTTACTTTTTAAACTTCCATTGACTGTAAATTCCAAAAACAACTATCCAAATGAGTTGAACCAATTGTTCTACTACGGTTGATTTTTGTAAAAGAGCGTTACAAACACAAAAGCAAAAAGAGTAAGGTTAGTGGATTGAGGAATTTATAAGCTGGGCATAAGATAGCCATCAGATAGAAATTCTTGTGACTTTTCGGTATTTTAGATGCGCAATCATCGTTAGGGCATAAATTGCAATATAGACACCCGATGAAGAAGCAGTAATCAAAGCAAAGGAATCTGATACTCCTGGTAATACTTGAATAAAAGCAGCCAAAGCAATGACTACAGCCGAAGTCAATATAGCATTTTGTGGGACATTTTGTCTAGATAATTTTGCAGCACCAAGTTCATTCAGAAAACGATTTGGTGAGTCATGTGCAATTTGATACAAATGACGCCCTGTCGAATACAAGGTTGAATTTAATGCTGAGGCAGCTGAAGTCAATACGACGAAGTTAATCAAAGCTGCAGCCCACTTTAGACCAGCCAGCTTAAATACGATCACAAAGGGCGAATCTGCCGTTGCTAAATCTTTCCACGGAATAATCGCCATGATTGCCAACAACGATCCACCATAGAAAAGAACAATTCTCAAAGGAATCTCTTTAATAGCTTTTTGGCAATACCTGACGAGGATTCGCTGTTCAGATGTTGTTATTCCAATAAACTCAATAGCTTGATAAGCAAAGAAAACCATTTGAAAACCGCATGACAAAAACTCATAACCATTTGGAAAAAGTTGAAACTCTTGACTAATATTGCTTATGCTAGCTACACCATTAGGCGTTTTAAAACCGAGTCAACACCATAAAAATCGCAGTTACAACTAAAGCGATAATGGCTACAATCTTGACCATAGCAGCCAAAATTCAACTTCGCCAAATACTCGAACAGCAATCAGATTGACCATGCTAAAACAGCTAAAAAGACAGATTTGAATCAGCCAAGCGGCCAAGTTGGAAACCAAAAATTGAACATACTGTGCAACTGCTGTGATTTCTGCCATACCGATAAAAACAAGAGAAATCCAATAGGACCAACTGGAAAAATAACCCCATCCATTCCCAAGATATTTAGTAATGAAATTAATAAACGTATGTTGATCTGGATCATAGTACAACATTTCTCCAATCGCCCGCATCATTAAATACATAAAGACACCCGTCAACATATAAATAAGAATAATAGATGGTCCTGTCAGACTAATCGAACGCCCTGCTCCTAAAAATAGTCCCGTTCCAATCGTCCCAGCAATAGCGATGATTTGAACATGACGATAAACCACGTTCCATTTATACTATTTTCGGAATTATTTTTCACTCATACAGCCTCCTTTTCACATGAACTTTTCCATTGTACCACAATTCTGACAATTTCACTAGTTATTTATGAGAGCATAAACAAGGAACACAAGGATAAGATGAGCTAAACGTTTATCTATAGTCCATCACCACATCAATATACCTATATTTACAAAAAGACTGGAGTATGAACTAGTCTTAGTAGTCTCAGATATATTTATAAACTTCTTGCCCTGCAGATCGCTCCATCACCAACAGCAGTCGTTGCCGACTTGAAGGTCTTTTTCCCGAACATCACCAATAGCATAGATACCAGAAATTGCTGTTTTCATATGATGATCAGTCACGATCCAACCAGATTTCGTTGGTATGCCGTAAGTCTTTGACAAACTCACTAACTGGATCCAAGCCCACATAGATAAAGACACCAAATTCATGTTCTGACACTTCACCTGTTTTGACATTTTTCCACGACAACACTGAACACGATTGTCCCCTAATTTCTTGTACAACTGAGATCCCAGATAAAATGAATCTTCTCATTGGCAAAGGCACGATCCTGTAGTACCTTTTTGGGCGCAAACTCATTGAGCGATGAATAATGGTCACTGTTTTCAAAACGGGTTAAAAAGACCGCTTCTTCTACTGCAGAATCACCACCACACGACAAGAAGATTCATCTCGGAAAAAGCCATCACAGACAAACGTCACAAGATACCCCTGGCTGTTTAATTCTTCTTTCACCGAGTACTCCCAGATGACGGTGAAAGGCACTAGTCGCAATAATAAGTGTCCTACTTTCAAAAACGTCATCTTCTGTATAGACTTTTTTGATAGTGCCCTGCTGTTCAATCAACAGCTCCCTAAATAAATGCTCCACTCCCAAATTTTCAAGTGGTTCAAACATTTTTCTGCTAGTTCTGGACCACTGATATTAGTATATCCAGGATAATTTTCAATATCTGAGGTGTTATTCATTTGTCCACCTGGAATGCCACGCTCTATAAGAGCTACTTTCAGATTGCTACGAGCAGCATAGAGCGCTGCTGTTATTCCCGCTGGTCCTGCTCCAATAATAATTGTATCGTACATATCATCACTTCCTTCATTGTAATCACTGTTATTCTAACGTTAGTAGAGCTCAAGAATTATGCTAGGACAAGCAAAATCCCCATCATTGCAAAGGATAAAATTGGAATCGTCATCACTGCAATCAGCAACATATCATACAAATGTGCTTGTCGATTCTTGATAGTTTTATCAACACGCCGAAGAGCACGAAGACCAATCCATAAGCCTAGAAAACTTCCTACCAATAATGTCGTAATTAGCAAACTCTCTAGATAGAGTACTCGAGATAGCATGTCATTCTCCTCATCAGATTAACTTTTACTTAACATAATTGCCTGAAATAAACCCAGCTAGCAAGGCCAACTGGGCTTCTTTTTCTATTATATCAAATATATGTCCGTTTGTAACTGGCAAAAAATTCTTTTGTGCGCTCTTCCTTAGGATGGTTTATCATTTCATCAGGAGTCCCTACTTCAATAATGTGTCCCTTATCTAAAAACAATACCTTGTCTGCCACTTGAGACACAAAAGACATATCATGACTGACTAAAATCATGGTCTGTCCGGCCTGAGCTGCATCTGCAATGGATTTTCGACTCCCTCCCTACTAGTTCAGGATCAAGAGCTGATGTTGGCTCATCTACAGCAAAACGTCTCGTTTCATGCAAGCGCAATATGCTAAAGCAACTTGTTGTTTTTGCCCACCTGACAAATGCGTGGTAGTGATTTTCACGATCTGACAAACCAACCTCTGGTTCTCTCTTTAGCAAGAGTCGTTGCTTCACGGTCTGAGAGTCTACGTAATAGACCTTCTTTTGATATTGTCCAGCTGTTCGACGCTCAAAAAGATTAAACTGCTGAAATACTCATAGCTAATTTTCGTCGCAAGGTTAGAATTTCTTCTTTGCTAATCTTGGAAAAATCCACTGTAAAATCATAGTCGCTATCGTCCCGCTTATCTGGTTGCTCTAGATAATTCACGCATGAAAGGTTGATTTCCTGCACTCAGATGAGCCAATCAAGGCAACAACTTCCCCCTTTTGAATTTCTAAACTAAGATTATTTAAAACCAGTTGTCCAGAAAGAGGATTTGCTGAGATTTGAAATACGCATCATTAACGAATATCTCCTTTCGCCTCTAGTCTTGGGGTTGAGGTTACTCAGCGTCAATCGCCATTTTTCTTTTCGATAAACCTCCCCAGTGCTTCAATCACCTATATTCACAACAATAGACAAGAGCTACCGAGATAAATCGCGCAAAGTAGCGATAATCCGCACCACCCAAAATCTGTAGCTGAGCAAAAACTCGACAACTCCTGCGCTGAAAGCTAGAGAAGTACCTTTTAGTCAAACCAATCAAAGAGTTAATCAAGGTTTGCGGTAGCAACTACTGCTGCATTTGAATAATAATACGACGAGCAACCTGACCATTTGTCAGGCCCTAAACTACGAGCCGCTTCAACCTCACCCGAATCTACTGATAAAATCGCTGCTCGAATAGGTTTCATGGCATAGTTTCGCTTCATTAGCAAAGGCTACAATTGCAAATAGATAAGCTGGAATAGCATTAATATTTAGCCCTGTACCGAATCGTAAGTTGATTGCTTTCAGGAGCAAAGGAATCCCATAATAAGTCAGCATAAGCTGAACAAGCACAGGTGTCCCTCGCAAAAACCTCACGATGCCTGTAGGGGTATAAGATCTTCACCGACTGATTTTGACAATTGCAAAAATGAGAGCCAAAATCAATCCAAAAGCTCCCCTAACGTCAACATCAACGTTATTGGCAATCAATAATTCTGGGTAATCCATCAAACACCGATCGCCAACTAGCTGACCGTCTGGAATCTTCTGAACTAATTCTTGATACCAATTAGAGGTTAACATCACTGTTGTAACAATCATAACTTCCCTTTCTCAATAATGCCTAATTTTATCACAATATTTCACCAATTATTTTGTTACGATAAAAACATAGACTAGCAAAACTAAGTCTATCACATTCGTCTTCTAAAAGAATAATTGTTTTATTTATGGAAGCAATAAAAGAAATGTGAGGCTAAAACTGTTGGCGCTTGGCTTTTCGTTCTGCACGCCCGCGTGCACGCCTTTCCCGCACGTTTAGTCTTACGGCGTTTTTCATTGACAGCCCATTGGATCTTCTTCTTATAGCCCGGTTTAATTTTCTTCTTTTTCTTTTTGACCAAAGCCAATCATTTCTGTGTCCAATTTCTCTGGCGTCACGATTCGCACGACGATCCCGATCATAGGTATCTTGAAACTCGCCACTTTTAATCATTTTAGGAATGAAGTGGATACCAATCTCTAACTCGCGGATATCTGAATCATCGCTTGGCTGATAAAGTGTAATTGCTGTCCTGACAGTCCATTTCTACCTGTTCGGCCTACTCGATGAACGAAGAAAGATAAATCTTGTGGAATTGCATCATTGATGACATGACTGACACCTTCAATATCAATGCCCCGCGCTGCTAAATCTGTCGCCACAATATATTCAAAAATCTAGTACCTGATTCATAATCTGTTTGCGTTCTCGCGGTGCAATATCCCCATGAATCTTTTGCCACTTTGAGCTCCCTCAGTTGTTAGATAACTATACAATTCATCCGCTCGTGTCTTAGTATTGACAAAAATCATCGCTAAATAAAGGCTGTAACAGCTGTGTTATCTCATAAATCAGCGCATTCCTCTCACGGCCTTTTGTGGAAATCAACCAATTGTCAATAGTATCTGAAATAACTGTTTTGGTCTTGATTTGCTCGATAACAGGATTTGACAGGTATAAAAATGGTTGCAATTTTTGTGGAATGGTCGCAGAAAAACAAGAAATTGCAAATCTTTGGCAGACTGAAGCAATCTTTATCTACTGTTATCAAAAATCCCATATCAAGTGTCATATCAGCTTCATCCACTACAAAATGTATGTGCCTTTATGCAATAGCTAAATCACCTGATGCTACCAAATCATAAATGCGACCTGGCGTGCCAATGACAATATGCGGCTGACTAGAAGTTAATTTCCCAATTTGACGACTCTTTATCAGTCCCTCCAACATAATTAGCCATTCGAATTTCCTTATCAGAAAAAGCAGCAATCTGACATGCGGCTTGATAAATTTGCCTAGCTAATTCACGACTGGGAGCTGTAATGACAGCCTGAACGTTCTCTACATCCTCATTCATCTTTTGAAAAATTGGTACAGTGTGGGTTTTCCTGAACCTGTTTTGACTCTCCAACTAGATCTCGACCCGCAAGTACGATTGGAATCAATTTTTCCTGTACTTCTGTCGCCTCAACAAAGTTCAAATCCAATAATGCCTCTTGAATATAATCTTTAAACTTAAATTCTGTAAATTTCATGTTTTCCTCTATTCGTTACTTATCCCATCTATTATACCAGAACTTACTTTTAAAAATAAAAACGAATCATTTTTATCTTTTCTAATATCCTCCCTTTCTATGAAGCTCTCCTATTTTATGATACAATAATAATATTCACAAAAAGGGATCACTATGAAAAAATATATTATGACACTTGTCACGACTCTCTTATTTACCTTAACTCCTATTGTTTGGGCCGATAATTTTGACGTAGGCGCTAAGCACGCTATTGCGGTTGATGCTACAACTGGAAAAATCTTGTATGAAAAGATGCTAATCAGCCAGTTAGGTGCTTCTATTACTAAATTGTTAACAGTTTATTTGGTCTATGAAGCCATTCACCAAGGAAAGTTCACTCTCCAAACCTCAGTGGATATTTCTAATTACCCTTACCAATTAACCGTTAATCCAGCTACTAATAACGTTCCATTAGAGGCTAGAAAGTACACTGTTAAAGAATTGTTAGAAACTTCCTTGATTGCAAGTGCTGATAGCCCAGCGATTGCTTTAGCAGAGAAGGTCGCAGGTAGTGAGAAAAATTTGTTGACTTAATGAAAGCTAAATTGCAACAATGGGGAATCAAAAATGCCACTATTGTCAATGCTTCTGGACTTAAAAATTCTGTTTTAGGAGAAGAACATTTTTATCCTGGTTCAAACAAAGATGATGAAAACAAATTGAGCGCTTATGATATTGCAATTATTGCTCGTCGTTTAATTCTTGATTATCCAGAAGTTTTAGAAATTACCAAAAAAGCTACATCTAACTTTGCAGGTATGACACTTACATCATCCAATCATATGCTTAAAGATATGCCGGCTTTTCGCGCTGGAGTGGATGGTCTAAAAACCGGTTCTTCTGATAAAGGAGGAGCTTCCTTTGTCGGAACAATCCAGCAGAGAGGCATGCGTTTGATTACAGTCCTTCTCAATGTCGATCATGCAGATAAAGATGAAAAACGCCTGTTTCACTAGCGACTTCTAGGTTTATGTCTTATATTTACTCAGCACCACTGTCCAAACTCTTGTAAAAAGGTGAATCCTATGATAAAAAGCTCTGCTCGCATTATCAACGGTCAAAAGATAAAGTCACTGCCATTGTCAAGTGAAAAGACTCACCATTGTGAGGAGATACAACCACAAGAAGCCTACTGTACATTTTTACAACTAATAAAAAGGCTATCCTACTCCTTTAAAAGGGTACCTTGTTGGAAAACTAACTTTGATACAGACAACGATTTAATTGAAAAGGCTATCTTGATAAGCGACCACCAACGATTTCTATGCTTTCAGCAGAAAGAATCGAACGCCTCTTCTTTCTCAAATCATGGTGGAAATGAATTTGTCCAATATGTCAATGAAAAATTATAAAAATCGCAATAATGTACCGCACCCCAAAAATTAGATTTTTTCTGTCTAACTTTTGGGGTGCGGTGCATTTTTTATTTAAGCTCAATTATTAATTTTTTTCAGACTTTCCAGCTTCCTCAATTGCCTTTTTAAGAGCTTTCCAGCCTAAGGTTGAGCATTTGATACGCTGTGGAAATTTGCACAACACTCATTAGCCGCGTCTCCCAATGCCATCTGCTGCTTGTCTTCCTTACCTTGAACCATTTGGGGAGAAAAATCTCTGCCAATTGGAGCGCTTCACCTTTTGTTTTTCCTAAAAACTACATCAGTCATCATACTAGCTGACGCTGTAGAAATACTGCAGCCAGAATTTAGAAAGGCAATATCTTCAATCACCCTTGTTCATCAAACTGAACCGACAGACTGATGACATCTCCGCAGGTAGGATTATTGAGGCTAACTTGTTCACTCCATCCAAATGACCTTGATGATGAGGGTGAGCTGAATGGTCCGTCACAACAGCCTTATAAAGACTATTGAGTTTAGAAAGTGCCATTGAAAAACTCCTTTTGCTTTCTTCAAAGCTTCAACGAGCTTGTCGCAATCCGCTTTGGTATTGTATATAAAAAACTAGCTCTGAACAGTTGCTGGTACTCTAGGCAACTCAACAAAGGTTGAGCGCAGTGATGACCAGCCCGGACAGCCACGCCTTCATAATCTAGAGCGGTTGCTACATCATGAGGATGAAGCCCCGTTAGATTAAAAAGAAATGACACCTGATCGCTGATCCACGTTTTCTGAACCATAAATAGTAAGACCCTTAACAGCTTGTAATTTTGGAAATAGATAAGCTATCAAGTCCTGCTCATACTGATGAACTGTTGCCATCCCGATGTTGTCTAAATAGTCAATGGCTGCAGCCAGGCCAATAGCACCAGCTATATTAGGTGTACCTGCCTCAAATTTCCAAGGAATCTCTTTCCATGTCGCATCCTGTTCATAGACAAAATCAATCATTTCTCCACCAAATTAATCGAGACATTTTTCTTCAGGAATTCTTCTTTACCATAGAGAACACCAATGCCAGTAGGACCTAACATCTTGTGACCTGAAAACGCAAAAAAATCAACATCCAAGGCTTGAACATCAATCTTTATGTGTGGGATTGATTGAGCACCATCCACCACCAAAAAGTGCGCCTACTTGATGAACCATCCCAGCTATTTCTTTTTATAGGATTCACCACACCTAGTACATTAGAAACATGAGCCAGCGCAACAAACCGTGTCTTTTTAGTTAATTTTGATTGAAGGTCAGCAAGGTCTAGCATGCCATTTTTTAGATAAGCATAAATCAATCTAGCACCTGTTTTCTTACAAGCTTCTTGCCAAGGAATAATATTAGAATGATGCTCCATAACGGAAATCAGCACCTCATCCCTGGCTGTAACATCATCTTTCGGCATAGCTCGCTACCCAATTGAGGCCAGTCGTCGTCACCTCTCGTAAAGAGAACTTCCTTCGTTGAAGCAGCATGGATAAAGGGAGCGAATTCGTTCACGCGCAGCTTCATAAGCCGTCGTTGCTCGCTCAGCAAGTGTATGAACTCCACGATGGACATTAGCATTATCCTTTTTCATAATAAGCCAAGACCGCTTCTAAGACCTGCCTTGGCTTTTTGGGTCGTTGCTGCATTGTCCAAATAAACTAGTGGCTCATCATTGACAATTTGATTCAAAATTGGAAAGTCCTTCCGAACAGCTTCTACACTCAAGTTTAGACATTTCTTTTCCTATCTTTTTATTTCTTAGCCAAAATTTTATCAATATTTTCAATCATTTCAGCACGGACTTCTTTTGACCGGAATTTCAACGATCACAGAACCTAAGAAACCACGCACTACTAACCGTTCTGCTGTTGCCTGATCTAGCCCTCGACTCATAAGATAGTACATATCTTCTGGATCTACCTGACCGATAGACGCCATGCCCTGCTGTCACATCATTTTTCATCAATCAAAAAGAATAGGATTAGCATCTGAACGTGCTTTATCAGACAACATGAGCACTCGACTCTTCCTGTTGAGCATCTGCTCCCTTTGGCTCCCCTTTGATAATGTGACCGATTCCGTTAAAAGTCAACGTTCCCTTTTCCAAAATCACTCCATGTTGGAGGATATTACCAATCGAATTGCAACCGTAGTTCGTAACACGACTCGTCAATTCCTTGAGTCTGTTTGCCACGAGAGAGACTACCACTTTATATCTGCATGACTCCACGGCCGAACTAAATCGTTGTCAAAACTGTAGCAATCATATTGCTTCATTCATAACCCCAATCGCCCAGTCAATCATCGAATCATCTTCCAACTTACCCCGACGACTGATATAAGCTGTGACATTTTCACCAATCGATCAATAGCTGAAACTTAATCTGTGATCCTGCTTGGGCAATAGCTTCCACCGTGATATTTGCTGCTGCAGAAAGACTGCCAGAACCATAGGTCTCAGACGCTCTAAATAGGTAAACTTGGAGTATTTCCTGCACAATTAGAATGTGCTTATTAAATGGTACATCACTTTCACTGTCTTGGTAAAAATACCTTCAATGGGTTGACTGATTTCAACATTATCTGGAATATAGAGCACCGCTCCACTATTGAAAATAAGCTGCATGGTAGGCTCAGCTTATCTTCACCATATTTAACTGAAGACATAAAATACTTTTCCATAATTTCTGGAATTTCAAGAGCAGAATAAAGTCTGTGAAGATGACACCCTGCTCCGCCAAGTCAGCCGGCAATTTATCTAAAACAGTCTGTGTTCCAAGCTGCACCAATGTTAAATGGTCATTCAGAGCTGTGAAATCAGGCACGTGAGCAAAAGCTTCATTTTCGAAAGTGTACCATCTCCCAAGTTCCAGCGGTGAAATTTCACCGCTCAATAATCGTATAGTTCAATTCTTCTATTTTATCAAAAGGCAGCTTTGTCGAAGATTTGCCAACCATTCAGGCTCCGCATGCATTTGTGAAAAAGTGTTTAATGGTTTTCTTTGTCATTTCATCCTCCTATATATAAGCAAAAAGAAGGGTTGACTAGGCGTCTTCTTGGTAATCAAAACCAAGTTCTTCAGCTAATTTTAGCATAGCCTTCCTGTTCTAAACGAACAGCTAATTCTGGTCCGCCTGAAGCCACCACATGCCCTGTCCATCATAACATGAACCACATCAGGCTTAATGTAATTCAACAAGCGTTGGTAGTGTGTAATAATCATGGCACCAAAATTTCTCCACGCATAGCATTGACACCCCTTCGATACGACTTTTTAAGGCATCAATATCTAGGCCAGAGTCTATTTCGTCCAATAGTGCAAATGTTGGCTCCAGCATCAATAATTGTAAAATTTCATTGCGCTTCTTTTCACCACCAGAAAAACCTTCATTCAGATAACGTTCTGCCATTTCCTCTTTTCATATTGAGCAATTCCATTTTCATCCAATTTCATGATAAAATCACGGACAGAGATTTTTTCATCATCTTCTTTACCTGCATTCATGGCTGCACGCAAAAATTCTGCATTGGTAATACCTGAATTTCACTTGGGTACTGCATAGCAAGAAAAAGTCCCATACGAGCTCGTTCATCCACATCCAGTTCTAAAATATTGACACCATCAAAGAGAATCTCTCCCTCGGTCACCTCATAATTTGGATTTCCCATAATCGCCGCCGATAAGGTGGACTTCCTGTACCATTCGGCCCCATAATGGCAGCAACCTCTCCTGTTTTAAGAGTCAAAATTGACTCCTTCAAAAATTTTCTTTCCTTCAATATCTACATGGAGGTTTTTGATTTCTAAGACAGACATGGCAAACTTTCCTTTCTTCCTATCCATTATATACTTTATAAGTATAGCAGCTGCAAAAAGGCTTTGATTTTGTTTTCCTCGAACTCTATTCCTTTCTTCTATTTCTGAACCGTTTACGAATTTCTTCCCCGATAGGCAGAATTGCCAATAAATCGGAGAATCTTAGAAGTGGTGTCTCGATTTGACCCTCAATACCAATGAGCTCCGCTAACAGCTCCACTCCAGAAAGACAATCAATCACCAACAGCACACCACCGATACGACTTGAGATATTTAATAAAAGAGAAATCATGGCAAAAATCATAGAAATCCCATAAATAACTAAGACTGTCCCACGGTGTGTCAACCCCAAAGATAGCAAACGGTGATGAAGATGACGCTTATCTGGCGTATAAAATTTTTGACCAGATAAAGTTCTGCGCACAATCGCTAAAAAGGTATCTGTACTGGTACCCCAGAATAATCATCGGAGTAATCCACAGCAACAGCTGTCGCATTCTTCAAGCCTTGCAATGACAAAAACTGCGATCATAAAGCCGATAAATAGTGCCCCCGTATCACCCAAATAAATAATCGCTGGGTGATAGTTGTAAGGAAAAAATCCTGCAATAGACATGACCAATACAAAAATAGTTAAGGTTAGAAAAACATTGTGTTCTGGCAAGAAGAAGTAGGAAACTATTCCCATTGTTACCAATGAAATAATAGATACACTCACTAATCCGTCCAGTCCATCAAGCAAATTGACAGCATTGGTAGTGAAATAATCCAGATAACCGTTAAAATGAAAGATAACCAAGGTGCAAAGTGTAGCAACGGACCGCCAAAAAGGAATTTTCAAAAGGATTCAAACGAAAATCCGTTAATAACCAAATCAAACTGGCAGCTAACACAATCCCTGACATCTTTGCTAAGGGTTTCAACTCTTTCACATCATCAATCAGCCCGGTTAGAGCGATAATACCGCCTCCTAAAGCAACAGGCCATATATAATCAAAATAGGTCTTTCCAGAAAAAAGTTGCCTGCACAATCATCGGCATTAACAGAAGTGTAGCAACTCAAGAAAGCAATAACGATAGCTAACCCACCGCTACTTGGCATTGGCTTTTTATTGATTCTGCGAGCATTTGGATAATCTACTGCACCTATCTTAAATGCTAACAAACGAGACCAAGGGCGTGAGAATCACACCAATGAAAAAGGTTCCTAGTAAAACCAAAATAAATTTTAAGGGAAGGAATCATAATCATTTAACCTTTTTGAAGATTGGAAACCGCATCGTTGACAAACAATAGTAACTCATGCTCTTGCAAAACAGCTCTTGTCACAGCTGTATCTTCCTGCATGTTCACGCATAGACGCAGAAGCCACGACGGATATCGCTTAGGGGTGGCCTTCAATATCAACCAAAATTGTCAAATAATAGTGACTGTCCATTTTGTATAACTCTGAAGTATTGACGGTATAATCTACCGTTTTGTAAAAACAATCACTTCTCTTAGGTTGGCAAACTTCAAAAATGTAATATATATATTTTTGTGTTAGCTCGTCATTATCTTCCTCTGTTCTTCCATATCAGAAGTGCTTCTACTATTTTCTGCTTCTGCCGTTTCCAAAGACCGAACAGCTTCAATATCGTCTTTGCTTTTCTAAAAATATTTTTTCTAATGTCTTTAAAATTCATCTGGAGACATTTGGGACAGCTCTTCTACTATCTGGTAAATCTGCTAAATCATCAAAAATTCAGATTCTTATCAATCTTAGACTTGGTGACAAAAACATCCAGTCGGTCTGGTTTAGGGGTTACACGAAAACTGGAGCATACCGCTATCCAAAAACTCTCTGGCATTTCCAACTCATCTAAATTGCATAGAAAAACTCTTCTGTCTTTTTCTTGCGGGAACGAGGAAAATCTGTCGATCTCCATTCCAGTTCTTCAAATCTTCTAATTTTATTGTGAGTTTTTAATCGTTGTATCACTAATTTGCTTCATTTCCATCGCATTACCTCATGCTCTAGTCTTCTCATTATACTAAAATTTCGTCTTTTTCACAAAAATAGACAGCTTTTTGTTTTCTTTGACGAACTAAAAACTCAACAAAAAGCTGTTGAGTTTTGAATCGGTTAAAAATAGCTTTATTCGTAAACAATCAGCAGACTCCAAGGCCAATACGATATTTTCCCAAGATTGTAAAATCACGTCACATAATCTGTTAAAAACGAATCACTAGAGACTGACCCCAAATGCAACACCCATTGCCACAAGCAACAGAAAGAGCTGCCCAAACCCCAGTGTATGTCCTTTGATGATAAACTTCAAGATTTTCCAACCACTAGCTCCAAAACATAACGGGAATTCCAGAAAGAAAGTAAATTCTGTCACCACAGGACGACTAGTACCATTCAAAAGCCCACCCACAATGGTTGCCCTGAACGACTGGTACCTGGGAAAAGTGACAATACTTGGAACAATCCAATGTAGGAGCGGTTTTATAAAATCAAACGCTCTCAAATTTAGTAATCGTTGGTTCCACTTTTGTTGCGTTTTTCCAGCAAAAATCAAAAGCAACACCATAGATAATCAACATACAGGCAACAGAAATGAAGTTATAAAAATGAGCATCAAACCAATCATCCAAAAGCAGCCCGATAATGGCAGCCGGTGCAGCTACAATCACCACTTTGGCCCATAGTGCCATGTTTTCTGCACTTCACGCGCTGTCTTTTCAGGTTTAAACAGATTTAATTTATCAAAAATAAATCACTACAACTCTAAAATCGCCCTAATTAGATTACAACATTGAACATCTCTATAAGCAACATCTGATTTTATATTTGAGAAATTCTTGAACTAAAATCAAGTGACCTGTACTCGAAATTGGCAGCCACTCTGTAATTCCCTCCACAATCCCAAAGATAATGGACTTCAAAATTTCAATGATAAACATTTTCTTCTCCTAAGATTGATTTGTTTCATTATAGCACTAATTTCAAATAAGAGAATAGGGCATTTGGTTAAAGCACCGCCACCTCCGCCTCTGCCACCAGAGAAGCCACCACCGCTACTTCCATGATGAAACGGAGAAACTGCTAGCCGAATTGGCTGCTGTTCCATAACTCACAAAAGCGTGCAGAACTAGTATAGAAATCTAGCACGGCCTATCCTGATAAACAAAAGCGTTCATTGATGGATTATCAATTGCGAGTTTTGTGTATCATCGTCTTGGATATTTTATCTGCACAATTAAACATAGCAGCATAAACCAATAGTCTGTTCCACTAAAATCTACTCCTTCCACTTTAGTGTCTCAATGACAACTTACATGGCATATTAGCAAAACTCTTCCAGTAATAATAGTTTTCTGCCCTTCTTCATTTAAGACGCCATCACGCTTCACCATTTGCATTTTCTCAAAAGGTAATACAGCATTCCACCGGCAATGAAAAACTGACTACAAAGCGATAAAAACAAGTCCATATATCAATAAAATCCAAACTAGGACACCAAAAGACTCTATCGCAATAAGCTCCATAAGAAACGTGCAGATATAAATACAAAATTCCTTTTTATTAACTGAGCGATAATTATTCGGTAATTATTCTCACTATGATTTCATGGATATCTTCTGTAATAGTTGTTAATAATGTTGCAACAGATTTTTCACTCTGTTTCCTGCACTACGAACAGCCGCTCACCTCTGCTATATATCTTATTGTCAATTTTCAAATCTGAAAATAGATTTTCTACGAGGATCTAGTTGTTGTCCCATAGCCATATTTAAAATTCTTGTTCAAAATCCGATAAACCTTTGTCTGTTACTCTTGCAATTGTGGTTGTTTTGTATCATCTGTAAAAACAAGATTCCCTCGATCAATCAAATCCAGCAAAGTGGCTTGGATAAGGTTTTCAAATTTCAGAGCAGTTTCTTGTTTCTTAGTAGGATTCAGTTCTGTCAAATCTGACATTTGAAGCAATGACCATTGGTGGTAAATCTTGCAGGATTTCGTACAAACGAGCATGCTTAGGAAATGTTGCACGAGGTTTCGTACTAAGATGAAAAAGCAATGTAAAAGCCAAACTAATCAGACCAACCAACACCAAAGCAAGTGGTAAATCCCAGTCTACCAATTTCTGGTATCTTTTTGTATCAGTAGCAACTTCCCTTTCAACTCGACGAAACTCTTGTAACCAATTGCGTTTTATAACAGCTCAAACTATTCTCCGGAACAGTTATTAGCGACCGATTCCAATATGCATGAAATTCTAAGTTACTATTTTTAGCAATACTTGCTACACGAATCAGATAGCTATCTCCCTCTCGTGTCACTTGAGCTGGCTTCATAAAATAGCCTGTATGAGCATATAATTCAGTCTGTTGTGAAGTAGCCGGAGGAGTAATTCAGAAATTCACATTATTTAATATCCCAATCACTAATCGGAATCCAATACAGTTCTACAATATCATTGTAGACAAACAACATATTTTTCAGTTTCCAAAGTAATCTCAATCCTTACGATCCCTTTGTTGCCAGCATTACTAAATTTTATATTTATAACCACCTGCAATACGCTCTTGAACATGTATCATTAGTCTTGGGCTGACCATTTTCAAAGCCCGAATCGTTGGTTTTTCCTCTACATCAAAGCCACGAGGAACTTTCCAGATGTCCCTAGCACTAACATCCCATTATAATGGCTTAGAAACGGTAATCGACTATCAACAAAAGTTGCTGTATTATCTGGAATGAATCTATGGATCCCTTTGTAAGATTCATGTCATAACTCCTGGCCACATGCTGACTAAAGAATAAACATGAGATCCTATACCCCAAAGAACTTTTCATCTGACACCCTCTTTGACTAGTCAGATTTATTATACCATAAGTAAGGGTTTACTAATATTGAAAAGCATTTCATTTTTCAGTACAATGGAAAAGAAGATATAGATGAGAAAATATGAAAAATTATTCTTATCACTATTATCACTTCTGTTACTTGAGTTTCGGTTTGCAAATAGAACTCAAGCTGATGAATACTTGCGTATCGGAATGGAAGCGGCTTACGCTCCTTTCAACTGGACACACGTGTATGATGACAAAATGGTGCAGTCAAAGATTGAATACCAACCAATATGCCAATGGTTACGATGTCAAATTGCAAAACAAGTCGCAAAGGCACTAGGCAAGAAGCCTTTAGTGGTCAAAACTTCTTGGAATGGTTTTGATTCCTGCATTGACATCAGGAAAAGTGGACATGATTGTAGCTGGTATGAGTCCAACAGCTGAACGGAAAAAGAAATTGCTTTTTCAAAGTTATTATACCAGTGAGCCAGTAGTGCTGGTTAAAAAGATGGCGCCTATGCAAATGCCAAAAATTTGAATGACTTCAAAGGGCAAAAATCACCTCCCAACAAAGGTGTCTATCTCTATAATCGATATCTCAATTGACTGGTGCTAAACAAGAAAACGCAATGGGAATTTTCGCTCAAATGCGCCAAGCGCTTGAATCAGAGTGATTGATGGTTACATCTCCGAACGCCCTGAGCTCTCACAGCTGAAGCAGCTAACTCAAAATTTAAAATGATTCAGTTCAAAAGGTTTTTGAAGTGAGTAAAGAAGATTCCACAATCGCAATCGGAATGCGCAAAAATGACTCTCGCCTAGAACAAGTCAATGCTGCCATTGCCAAAAATCAGCTCAAAGACCAAGCCTCCTTAATGGATAAAATGATTCAACATCAACCTGTCGGAAACAAGCTCTAGTCAAGATAAGACTCAGCTTCTTCGGACAAGTGACAAAGATTTTTGAAAGATAATGCCACAATTTCTGCGCGGAGCTGGTTTAACTCTTCTCATCTCCATTACTGGTACAGTTGCAGGACTCATCATCGGGCTCTTAAATCGGCATCTACCGCGCGCCCTACAGCGAAAACAAAAGTCTAGCTATTTTACAAACCTTATTTGGTTGGATCCTGAATATCTACATCAGAAATTTTCCATGGAACACCCATGATTTATTTCAATCTACGGTTTATTTACTATGGAACAGCACAAGCATTTGGAGTTTCTATTGATCGTACAATTGCCGCCATTTTTATCGTCTCTATCAACACAGGTGCTTATAGGGTGAGATTGTCCGGGAGGTATTTTTCGCTGTTGATAAGGGACAATTTGAAGCCGCAACTGCTCGGGAATGACACACAATCCAAACCATGCGTAGTTGTACTTCCACAAGTCGTACATAATATCCTACCTGCAACGGGGAAATGAATTTGTCATCAATATTAAAATACTTCCGTATTGAATGTTATCTCTGTTGTGGAACTGTATTTTTCAGAAATACTATTGCCACCCAAACTTACCAATATTTTCAAACCTTTACAATTATTAGCCCATATCTACTTTTATCTTAACTTTTTACAGTAACACGCATTCTCCGTTATGTAGAACGTCGCTTTGACACAGATGAGTATACAACAGGTGCTAATCAAATGCAGACGAAGGAGCTCAGGCATGAGTGATACTATTTTGAAATCAAGCATCTAAAAATCCTACGGACAAAATGAAGTTTTAAAAAGATATTTCTCTTACTGTTCACTCCGGAGAAGTCATCTCTATCATCGGAAGCTCCGGTAGTGGAAAATCAACCTTCTTGCGCTCTATCAATCTCCTTGAAGAGCCAAGTGGAGGAGAAATCCTTTATCGTGGCGAAAATGTGCTAGCAGAAAACTATAACCTCACCCACTACCGCGAAAAACTTGGCATGGTTTTCCAGTTTCCAATCTTTTTGAAAAATCTCAATGTTCTTGAAAACACCATTGTTGCACAGACAAGTGTTCTCAAGCGAGAACGAACAGATGCTGATCGCCAAAAGAAAATCTTGAAAAAGTCGGTATGGGCCAACTTTTACTGGCAAGCAAAACCAAAAACAGCTTTCTGGCGGACAGAAGCGGCGCGTTGCTATGTGCACGCGCCTTATCCATGAACCCTGATGCCATTTTGTTTGACGAACCAACATCAGCTCTTGATCCTGAAATGGTTGGTGAAGTACTGAAAAATCATGAAAGACCTTGCTCAAGATGGTTTAACTATGATCGTCGTCACCCATGAAATGGAATTTGCAGAGATGTTTCCAAACCGTGTCATTTTCATGGACAAAGGTATCATTGCCGAAGAAGGTAAACCAGAAGACATTTTCACTCACCTGAAAGAAGAACGTACGAAAGAATTCCTACAACGTTACCTTTGAATAACTATAGAAAAGACGAAGTTGAAAGATTTTCTCTGGCTTCGTCTTTATTTTCTATCTTGAATCTCAAACTTTCTTTCCGAAACAACTAATTTTTATTCAAACAAAAAGTAAATAGTTTAAACACACATTTTTCTTTCAAAAACTTACAGAAAAAGTAATATTTCTAATCAGAATATTTTCAAAAGCAAATCCACTCTCAAAAATAAGTTTTAATATTTTTATAAAGTTTATTCATCAAATAGATAATAAAATCAAATAAATAGTTCTTTTATATACTTATTCATTTTAATTAATAAAAATTCTGCTGTTTTATAAATATAAATAAAAAAGCAGGTTAGTAACCTGCTAAAAATTCATCAGTTAGTTTTCGAATTTTTCATGAGTTTTTATCGTAAAAATCAATCAAACCAAGAGCGGTTTCAAATGAGATATTTTTCACCTTAGCGTCCTTGAGCAAAGGGCAATGATAGACATTTCACGAGCGTTCGTTTCTTTACTGATGCGATAACCCGTGATTTTTATCACGGAACCCAACCAACAACTGATTCTACTTTTTCAGTTAGATTTGTATTTCCTTCTCCTATTTATTATTTCTAATTAAATATTTAAATGTTTTTATTTGTTTTGTCAACCGGAAAAGGCCATTTATTTTGATCGAATAAAACAATTCAGAATATCTCTTTATCTTTGAGGCTGATAAAATTTGCGTTCTTATATTTTTCAACTCCATCAGGGGTTAGCTGGCAGAAAACTGTATTATTTCTCTACTATCTGCAAAATTATTCAATGTATCAAGATATTGGTTAGTTAAAAAGAATTGACATAATTTGTTCTTCTTTCAGTTCAATATTGGCACCTTTTAACTCCTTGATAGAATCTGCTAAGCCATCCACACTCGCTTTCCGCTGTTCTGCAATACCCACCCCATGAAGGCGATCTTTTTCAGCTTCAGCTTCTGTGGGCGGTACAATTTTAATTTTGTCAGCTTCAGCCAATTCTGAGCAACAACATCGTTCAGAGCAGCGTTGATTTCATCATCGATTGCTTAACTTCTGCATCTGGTTCAACTTTTGTAATCGAAAGTTTTAACAATAATATAACCGTGGGTAGACATTTCTTCTGCTACTTGCTTTTGGACTTCAAGCGCGATTTCATCCTTCTTTTCAAATAATTCATCCAATGTCAGTTAAAGGAACAGATGACGCAAGGCATCTTTCAATATAAGACTTGATTTGAGCCTGGACGAATCAATTTATAAGTAAGCATCTGTTACATTATTTTGATTCACACGATATTGTGTCGCAACGTTCATCATGACAAATACATTGGTCTTGCGTCTTTGTTTCAACAACAATCCGCTCCTTTGCAACAGGCGCACTGTGCACGTGCTGCGATATGATCAATACCAAATGGCAAGCGTAAATGAATTCGCTATTACTTAGCTTTTGATATCTTCCAAAACGTTCTATATTGCCACAGACTGTTGACGAGACAACATACAACGAACTAAAAAGAACGATAATAAGGACGATAGCAACAATCAGCATTACTAAAAATAACATAATATAAAAACTCCTATCTTCTTTTCAAGATTATAACTATTTGAGTTTTATCAAACAAAAGCGATACTAGTTAAGCTATTATATTTCCAAATTTCTTTGCATCCATATCTTGTAAAAACTGGTTTATATCAACCATTTTCTTGAGCAATTCGAACTGCTTCCAAACGATTTTGCTGTTAATTTCATTAAAATACTCGACATATAATTGCGAATGGTGCCATTTTGATAGATAAAGCTTTTCGCAATTTCTTTACTAGATAAACCTCTTGCTGCTGCTTGCAAAACTAAAATTTCTTGATTGGACAAGGGATTCTTACTTGTCATCATGACTTCCATCAACTCAGGAGAATATTCTCCGTCTAATACTGTTTGAATCGTTCTCATAAGATCAGCTATGCTGCTTCTTTTAAAACATAAGCATCTACATTAGACTTTACAGCACATTCAAAATAGCCGGACGTTTTAAATGTGGTGACAATGATAACCTTGATATTTGGTCGATTTGCCTTGACCCATTCGAGAACGTCTAGGCCTGTTTGATGAGGCATTTCCACATCCAAAATAGCCACATCAACAGTTTCTGAGCTGAGACAGTCAATAGCCTTCTGCCCATCCGCGGCCTGATAGACTTCTTTCACATCTGGCTTGCATCTGCAAACTGCAGCTGAGATCATCTCAGCATACTTTGATCTTCTGCTAACAAAAGTTCATGCTTCCTTCTCCGTATGGCAATTCAATCCGAATCCACGTCGGATCTTGGCTGCTAAGAATCTCAATCGTTCCTGACAAAGCAGACAGTCGCTCTCGAATACTATGCAACTCCCGTCCGGTTAGCTTCTGAAAACCACAACCATCATCCTGAATATCTAAAACAAGTTTTTCCTCTCTCTTTAGCAAAGAGAAATTGCTCTTTTTAGCCTTGGCATGCTTGATGATATTGGTAGCAGCCTCCATCAAAATCATACTGATTGTTGACTGCTGACTCGGTGGGACACTGGCAACATTGAGCTGGTTATCTCATTTCTACCTGAACATCGCTCATCTCCAGCATGGCACGAATGGTCACTAGTTCCTCGTCCAGCGTCCGATTCTTTAGATCATTAATAATCACGCCGAACATCAGACTCATAGACTTCTTACTAATATCTTGTACTTCCTGCAGTTCTTTTTCAGCCTTGTCGTAGGCTTCCATCTGTAAAAACTGCTGAGCCAGCTCCGCCTTAACACTGAGCATAGCAAAGGTATGCCCTAGACTATCATGTAAATCTCTGCCAATCCGGTCGCTCATTTTCTGCTGAAAAGATTCAGCTGGGCATTTTGTTTGACCTTTTCCTTGATCCGCTTCTGTCATTTGAATCATTGGAACCAAGGTCAAGCCATCCGAAAAAGAGAAAGGTTACAACAAAGAGAGTAGCTCTGGGACTAGACATTACCCACCAAGTAATTGTCATCACAGTAATGGGCTGCAAGGCGATAAGGTGACGCCCAGGATTTAAAAGAAATATCATCTGGTTCGTAAAATAAGCAGATTAGATAGATAAAATGTACCCAAGTAAACCTCCATTTAACCAGACAGAACCATAATATATATGGCTACCAAGAACCACCAGAAAGAAACTGGATAAGGCGATGGTTATAACAAGACCGCATAGTAGAACAAAAGTAGCTGTCCAGAGCAAGAGGAAAAGCAGGTATTCCGCTAATCCTCCCGCTACTGGAAGATGATAAAGACCAGCGCAATATGAAACATATAGTGGACTTGTTTAATCCCATGGTTTTATTTCCTCAATTCGCTGAGTTGCAGCACAAGAATGCTAACCAAAATCGTATAAAGTTAGAACAATCAAAGCGGCTGCCATTGAACTGATAGTGTTCTAGATAAAGGCACGGCTTGCATCAGTTGATAACGGCGTCAACTTACCGATTGGCTGGAGCCATTTGGGAACATGGTCAGAGAAACCTAGACCGCCCAGAACAGCCAGTGCCATATAGACGTGTTGCCACTACAGACGCGAGGCTGAGCATCTGGCAAGAGACTGACCAATACACACTGGCAATAAAGACCACACTTCCTACCAGAAGTATCAAGGCAATAAAAGCCCAGTCACCATTGGCAGATTAACCCCGCAGAACAAATGCCCAATCGAGAGACTACGATTATAGAAAGCATAAAAGTCAGTAGCGTACCGCAAAGTTTTGATATATAGTATTTTACCATAGAAATCGGTGAATGCTGGATCATTTTTGCCAGTTATTATTTTTATCAGACTGCAAAGTGCTTGGAATACTAAAGAAGGCACTAGACATGATACTAAAAACAGTCATTGAAAAGAGATATACCTGAAGTACACTAGCTGGTGCATTCCTGACATCATACTGGAAAATATTAAGTAAAAAGCACTGGGTAAGCCGATAGACAGTAAATAATAGGCTGCTTGTCCTTCATCAAAATTAACTCAATCTTCATTAAACTAGTCATATATTTCATGATAGATCTCCTTTTACTCTTGCGTTGTCTCAAAAAATACTATCCAAGAGGGTACGGTTACGTACTTCAATCTTTTCGATTGTACAGCCGTGTTCCTGCAGGACTTGCCAGACTTGACCAGCATCTCTAGTAGCAAAAGATAAAGCCTTTTGCTTGATTTCTATATCAGTCACATTATCCAGCTTTTCCAGCACAGACTGATAAGTCAGTGGCAAGGTAAAGTGTTTTTCCTGTTCCTCACTACGCATGGCATACAGCGTCGTATCTCGAATTAGTTCTCCCTTAGTAGCATAAACTACGATCCGCTGTATGCTCCGCTTCTTCGATATAGTGAGAAGAATAAACAATAGTTACACCATTTTTCTTTAGTTCATCCACAACTTCCAAATGCTGTCTTGTAGAAGTATCCATAGCAGAAGTTGGTTCATCTAAAAAGAGTATCTTCGGACGTCCGATAAGAGCTAAAACAAAAGAAAGTAACCGTTTTTGTCCACCAGACAATTTACTAGCCAACTGTTCTTTTTGCTTATCCGTAAATTTCAACGAACATCAATTTTCCTGATTGCTCAGACTATTTGGGTAAACACTCTGGAAAAAGTTTAATAGTTCATTTACCTTCAAATCTGCCGACTATATTTTCTTGTGGCAGAAAATAGCAACTACTTGTTTCAGTTGATTATTTGTCGGCTGCAAACTCTGAATCCTGACCTGTCCACCTGTGAAAACTTATCGCCCAACAAGCAATCCATTAATGTCGTTTTCCCAGCACCATTTGGACCAATCAACGCCACACATTCTCCATCGTTAATTGTAAAAGAAATATTTTTCAAAATTTTCTTTCCCACGAATCTCTTGGACAAATCCTTTACTTCAATCAAATTCATCTTTTTCCTCCTTGAGTAAGTATCACATAAAGACTGAGCAACCAAGATTGCAAAGACACTCCAAAAATAGTGTAAAATACCAGTGGTCCTAATCCTACTTCCAAAAGAACAAGCCGTACAGAATACTCGTTATCAGTCTTCATCAAGATATTACATTATAATGACCAATTCTCATTGATTGCTGAATCACTAAAATATAGAGAGCTGAACATCATTATCACTAAGCAACAAAAGATCAAACATCTTTTTCATAAACCCCAGCTACCTTTCCTTTTGATAATTCTATATATATTTTGTCAAAAATTCCAACTAGATGATTTTGTCATCGTTTCACATGACAAATGTCACGAGACGACTCAGTTGAGTCGCCTTTCAATGATTCTTTGATTTTTATTCAACACTTTTAAAAGATATGGATAAACTGGTTGTCCCAACTGTATGGATTTCCACTTCACATCTTCAAATTTTTCAGTAATATCTTGAGGCCAATTCATTGGCCAAGTCTTCATTACCATCTTCTCCGATATAAATCGTCACAATTTCTCGCTGTCTGTATCTAACATTTTACTGAATGTTTCATTCAATGTTGTCAACATATCCGGATTAGACACAACAATTTTTCCATCTACCATACCAAGATAATCATTTTCATGGATGTCAAGACCGTCAATCGTTGTATCACGAACAGCACTTGTTACACTACCGCTAACATCTGTAAGAGCAGCTGTCATTCGGTCATGGTTTTCTCAATAGATTTACTTGAATCAAAAGCCAGTAGGCTTGTTAAACCTTGCGGAATCGTTCTTGTTTCTATTACTGCAGGAGGTTGTTCAATTACCTCAGCTGCCGATTGTGCCGCCATGAAAATATTCTTATTGTTTGGCAGGATAATGATGTGGCGAGCATTGACCTGTTCAACTGCCCTAATAAAAATCTTCTGTCGAAGGATTCATTGTTTGACCACCGGAGATGATGTAGTCTCCTTGTGCCTCAAAGATTTCTGTGACAACTCTCACCAGCCACAACTGAATATAGCATATTCCTTTTCTTTAGCAGCTTTGCTTGTTCTCACGCTCTTCCTTTTCAACTTGTGCATCATGTTGATTGCGCATTATCTCACTTTGACTTTGACAAGACTTCCATATTTCAAAGCCTTTCTTGCGATTAGCCTGGATCTTCTGTGTGGACATGAACCTTTACAATTTTCACTCATCATTGACGACAAGGGTGATCCCCCAATTCATTCAAATAATTGCGAAAATTCATCATAATCAAATTCCTTTACATACGTTGGACCTTTTTCAAAAGTACCATGATTTCATACAATAGCCGAATTTGATGCTTCTGTTGCCGTGACTCGCTACTGACATGATGCTCTGCATTAATCATTTCTCGTCATCGTCGCAGGCGTTTGCCTGAAAACTCTTCGGATGCAATGTGTCACCTCAACGCTTGCCAAAAAGCCTTCGTAGATAAAACTCAAACCTTGACCACAAGTCCACAACTCCCACTTCCTTTAAGACCGGAAGCATATCTAGTGTTTTCGCGAGAACTATCTTAGCACTCTCAGAGCAGCTTCATCACCTCAACAGCATCGTCTGTTTCTTTGCTGCTCTAGCACCGATTGCAGCCTCGTGAGAAACAGTTGAAAATCGTTCCTTCAACAGGCTTCATCACAGCTGTGGCCCACTTCAACTCCAGACTGAAAAGCAAGAGCTAAAATCTTGTCCTGTTAATTTCTTCCTTTTCTTTTCACACTTTGAGAGAAACCACGAAAAGCTGTAATAACACCAGAATTCTGGGCCCTCATCAAGAGACCTTTAGCAAAATTCCAGCCACTTCACCCATGGTAGAAGCAGATTTATCCCGCTTCCTTTGCCCCATTTTCAATGACGTCATTCTTATTGGTGCTGTATCACCATCCGCACAGAAAAACATTTAAAGAATTGACATATTCAGCTTCGTTTATTCAAACGAGTAGATGCAGACTACTACCATTTCTTGACAACTAAGTAGTAATATTTGATACTGATTATTCTCCTCAACTTTAATATTTTGTATAGACATTTACTGTTTTCCAGCAGTAATTCAAAGCTGATTCTCAAGACTGAATTTTACGCTCTTTGAATATTTTTAGACACTTCCTTATCTTAGTACCAGCTCAAAACTGTTCACATCAACAGCAATGCTTCCTTCTTCCGTTGTTTTTACTAGCACCCTTTTTATAATTTTCCTTTCCTAATAAAGCTTTTGCATTATCTTTTAATAGCATTTTTACTGGCCATTCCCACTACACCAAAAATTTCAGTTGCGCTCCGCTATAATTGTTGTCAATAACATCATCTGTCAGCTCAATTTGACCATCTTTTGTATTGATGGTCACACTTTCTCAAAAGTATTTTATAGCTGTACCATTTTTACGCGGACTGTACAGAAGGTAGATATTTAAAGGATTCAGTCAACTTTTATCGAAAAAGAGATATTCATAACCTGCTATTTCAGACGAAAAAATGAACCTTCAAAGGCTCATCCTTTCGTTAATTAAAACTGCTCAACTTTGTAGATTTAGGCGCGTGCTAGCTAAACTTTCTTAGGTTTACCATCAACTAAGATTGTCACCTTTTGAAGATTTGGTTTCACTGTACGTTTTTGTTTGGTTCATTGCGTGAGAGCAGTGTTTGTTTCCTGATACAGTTTTTACGACCTGTAAAGTAACATACTTTTGCCATTTATAGTCCTCCTGATTAGTTTCCCGGGCATATACCACGTACCGTAAAATTTTATCACAATTTTTAGTTTTTGCAGACTATTTTCCTTATATTTCAAAATTCAAGTAGATCAATGACTTTCTTAAATTTTAAACATAAATAATTCCTCAAGCGACCAAAAAGACATCTCCTTTTACATAGGTCTTATCTTTCTCATTGATATTACAGGGATTCGTCACTGTACTGCTGTTATCACATCTAACTCTACCGCCAATTACTTGAGTACATACTAATGTAGCATTTCAAGATACATCAATATCAAAAGTTGCAGAGTTTCCTTTTAATGGTAGCATTGTCCAAAAAATAAACTAATAGCATTTCCCAAAAAGCACAATCTAGTGTTCCATAAGTAAAATCATCCGAATTGATATAGCGATACCACTCCCAAAATTAGTGTCTCATTTATGACGACGAGCATTTTGACCATGATAATACCCCAAAATTCGTTTAGTTTTGAAAATCAATCAATTCAATAAAGCCAAAAATACCTGCTAAGAAAAATTGTTCCAGATGAAATTGGCAAAAAGTAATAACTACTATTTGCAACGATTAGGGAAATAATAGCTAAAATAACGCAGATAAATTTCCTCCTCCAAAATTTTCAAGTGCAAGGTAAGCAAAACCAGCACAACAAGCAGTGGCCAAAATTAGAAGCAGGCGATGGAATACCAAAATTCGCAACAGATATCAACCAGCCAGTACTAAAAAGCCCTACTCAATAATGTTTTTCTCATAATATTTACCCTCATTTCACCTAATTTTTTCTTTTTAGAATTGAAAATAATGCCTAGATACATGTACCTGCCTATAGGTATCATAAAAGCGAATACTGCTCGTTCCTGAAAAGACTTTTCTAATGAATAGATTGCTTTATATTTGTAATCAGTTGATTTAGAAATACAGCAAATATCAGTGCATTCTTCCAACTCATACAATTTTAGTTTGACTATCAGCATTATTCCGAGCATACGAAAGTTTTATTTCCATCCGTTTCAAGAAAAGGATATCTGCTAAATCAACATAACTAGCTCGTATCTTTGTAAAAGAATGGACGTTTGTAACTAACTTCCAAAATGAAACTCTAAATAACTCTATCTACTCATAAGCAGGCGCCTTAATGACAATTTCTGCTTCTTCAAATTAGAATCTGGTTCTCTCAGATTTCATAATGCTCCTCTCACTTTTCTTTTATTCATTACCAATTGTCATGTAAATTCAAGCGATTTTCAGTAAGTGGTTCATTTCGGATGAGTAGTGGTTGCAAAGTCTGAATAAGCTACTTATGTTTCATAAATTGACTAGATTCTGTTGCTTTTTTACACAGCATTTATAGACAATAAACAAAGACCTTCAATATAATGAGACTATTCAATAGTGCCGATTATGGGGCTTGGACCTACGACCTACGCGTTACGATTGCGTTGCTCTGCCAACTGGGGCTAAAGTCGGCGATTTGCTGCACCTCCTTATTCTGCCATGTTGACATTTTTGTCAGCATGGTGGGAATCAGAGAGGTAACAATCGCCGGTTGGCTCAGTTGATAGGCGCACTCGCTGCTGCGTGGTCACCAGTTCTGTAATCGCGCTGTGAGGTCTTCGTGCTGATGAAGGAACCTTTGTTGTTGGCTCTGTAAAATAATGGTTGTGTAAAAACAGAATATGGTTGTGGGCAGTAACGGTCGGGTTCGCTGTTCACTGCTGTGTGAACTGCTGCAATCGCGGGCCTAACCATGACGGTATTTATAATGAATGAAAAGTGGTCAGTGAGCGCAGATTCTGTTGGAAAAGAGCGCCTCGCTGAACTGATAAACGTGTTCGCGTTCATGGAAGAGACCTTGAGCTCTCGTTCTTTTACAGATACGAGCGAATATTGTTGATTCAGCAGATATCACTATTTCGAGCGGATGATGAGCACTGGCGCGTGACCCAGGGGCCAGGGTTGAATGCTGCGCGAACTGCGTCATTTTCTCGTCGCGTTACAAACGTGAGGAAACGTCTGTTCGTTGAAGGGTCACTGGGGACGACGACCATATGACCGCCTGGCGCGTGCGTAGCAGCTCTGGGCATTATTTTCGGTGTAAAGATATGGTGAAATGATGAGGCGTACTGGCTGGTTGAACTGCGTGCTGTGTTCCGTCTGTTCGCTTCGGCCTGACGCACTGCTGATGTGCTGATTCTTTGCTGCATGAGGCCACGGAAGAAGACTATCTGGTGGCCATTGACTGATCGTTATAGTTATGCTTTTGCCGTATAGATTTCTTGGCGGTGTTGTCTGGAATGATTGTTCAAACCAGACGGTACCGTCAGGAAATGCTCGTCGCTGTCGTGAGACATCGGGCCACGGGGTGGCTCACACGCCATCGGTCGGATGATTTACTGTATTCTGGATAACTGAGATGTACAGTTTATTTGGAGCAGTGCTTCGCCGTTGAGGCTGCGACTTTGTTCATTGGTCATCTTTGATGCTTCCGTTGTGCCAGTGATTGACGTGTATGGAACCGGATGGACGGGGAGATAACGATTGCGGCAAGTATTTGTGTTGGGTGAAGTCTGGCGGAGTTACGAATATGGGAAAATGAACCCCAGATGTGAGGTCAGCAGATGAGCACGGGCCATCTGTGGTATGGCCCGTGAGTGATCGGGACAGTATCAGGCGAGAGCCAGATCGCTGAACAACGTCGAGGCTGACTCGCGTGAACCAGGCAAACAGTGAGCCAGGCCTCGAGGGCGGTCTGGTTGATGGTGAGCCTGAAGGGCCAGACTCGCGCGCCGCCGTCCTGGCGAAGTGAACGCGGTTGGTGTTGAAGGATATCGGGCCGAGCCATTTTCTTTGTCTCGAAATAACGGGTGGGTATCTCTTTTCGACAAGACTGAATCTTTAAATGTCTGCTCTCTCTTATTGATCCGCGTGGCGTAAGGCATGAAACCTCAAATACTTTTGAGTGAAACGAGCAAAATCGATGCAGATGGTCCAAGTCGAGCTGAGCAGATGACGGTGGCGGGCATGGCTGAGGCTGGTGTGGAATGACCGGTAAAAACAGGTGAATGATTTCCCGAAGCAGTGGAGAGGAAAGGAGATATGCAGTGTTTATGACGGATGCTGTTCGATGTACGGTTGCCCATTGTGTTTGAAGGCTGGTGAAGGTGTCTAAAAATGATCAAGGCGTCAGTAATTCGATGTGATGACTTGAATTGCTACGAGAACGTGGTGTCTGTATTGAAGTTAACCAGGCGTGTCAGAAATGCTGCTGGTTATTTCAAGGTGGTGCGATCTACCGTGCTGTTTGGTCGACGGGCCTGAACTCGATTCTTCAAATGTTCCCCAATATCCGGATATTGACCACCGGGTACCAATAGGGCAAACTGTTGAAATGAGGACGAAAGCGCAGATAAATCGCTGCTGTTGATGCGAGTAATGGTGGTCTCGATGGGGCCATGAAAGGTCGAATATTCCGCTTTCCGTGGTTTCTCGGTGAAGGAAGGTGCTGGGACAGATTGGCTCTTCTTTCGATCTGGTGGTAAACCTGGTAATGTTCAGCTTTGTTCTCGCAGTGATCGTGAAAAACGGAAGAAACAGACGATGTGTTGAGCTAACTCTTGAGGTGCTGGTGCTTGCGAAACGCCGGATGTGGCGTCTTAAAGTGAAAATTCGCGGACCTGTTGACGTTTGTCTACGAAGGCTTTGGCGTGACAGGCGGGCTACGTTGCGTCGAGAGTTCGGGCGACGCTGCGGGCTGGGCGAGTGTTAATGCCAGGCATCATGGTCAGCGGTCATGTGACGACAGAAAACATCAGGAATTCGACGACCATGCTGAAGGCGGCGTAACCAAAGAACATTCGCGGTGTTGGTGGGATTCACTCGGCAATGCGTCGGCTGATGATGGTAACAAGGGATTCATGTCACGGGCCGAGCTGTCGCCCAGTATGGAGTGTCGAAAGTCGAAATATGTATGCGCAATCTTTGTGATGCACAGACGGAAGGCCGAAGGGCTGAAACAGCTGTGAAGAATATGCTGTTATTACATTGTAGTGAAGGAATTTAACGGAGAATCTTCTATGGGCTTACAAATGGTCGGTGGTGTCAAACAGTCCTTCGACGAAAGGTGACAGGGAACGGATTGAACAATAACAAACCTGTCACTGCCAGGCGTGGAACTATTTTCATGGCGGCTGCGGCTGAGCGATGGGCTGACCTGCTGCGGTAATGGCGGGCGATTCACGAGTTTAACGAAGCCTGCTGGCACGATTGGTAGTCTGACGAAGGCGCCGCCGGGCGGGCGGCTGTTGTGACGGTGTGACCGCTGTTCGTGATACTGACGGTGTTGATCTTGACGTCCGTAATGATTATGTGACGTGAGCAGATGGAAAAATTGTTGTGTCTGTCGAATGTGACGGCGTTGAATGGAGCATTCGGTAATGCCGGGCCAACGGTAACGACGTGTCGGAGAAGATAACGTGAACGGTAATGGTGGCGCAGGCTGCTGAGGGCGAGATGAAGTGGAGGGCAGACGGCTGTTGGCCATCTTTAGTGTTGAATAAAATCGGGGAGTCGTTGAGCGACTCAACCGAATAATCTTTGGCGACATTTGTCATGAAGGCTGATGACAAAATATCCTCTGGATTGGGCCTGACCAAGGCTATAATAGAATTATCGAGGAGAAAGGTGACTGGACTGTTTAACGATGTTCGGCTATGTTTTGGTGATTCTCGGCAATTGATCGTGCAATATCTTTGATGAAGACGATGACGTGGCCTGTGCGACATTCTTCAGATGAGATGAGACCTGGTGTTACTGGCCACTGGTCTCTTTGCAATCTTCAGACCTCCCGGTCTTTGTATCGGAGAAAGTAATTTGATTGATGACTGTCAGGGTCCGTGGGCAATGTTTCTTTGCAATTGGCGATGAGGTATTGACGGTGGTCGCGCTGGGCGACGTGTGGTTGGCGGGCGATTTCGCGTTTCGTTTGCAGCGCCGACAAACAATCGGTGAACAATGCTGTTTTGCCGCAGGCGAATAAACGACGTTGGTATCGGTGATGGCTTTTCCGAAGTGTTGCAAATAATCTGAGGCAATCGAAATTGATACGGATAAACAAAACGGTTAACCGGTAAATTGTCTGATGGTTTCGTGATTTTTCTTTCTTTGGCTCTTATCGGCGGGCGTCGAGATACTGGTCGAACCGGCTTCTGCTGTGGACTGAGACGACTTTGGTGTCAGTGAACTGAAGAAAGGTGGTGTAACTGTTTGTTCTCGCTTATCGAAGAGTGGTGCCGGTCTGCTGGTGTGAGGAGCAGTGGATATGACATGCCATGCGCCAGTGTTGAAGCGCTACGCGCCTTGACATCGGAATGCGTGGCTGGAAAAACTTTGAATGATATGAAATCGAGCAAAGGCACATCTTTAACACTGAAGTGTGGTCGAAGTCTGGCAGTCCTGCTGAGGCCTGACAGCCGCAGTCAGACGATGCCTGCTGGATGTGTTTTTGAGGACGACGCAGGTGAAGTCTGTCGTGAGCCTGTGACGGTTTGTGAGGGGTGAGTTGAACACGATGGCTGAAGCGGCTTATTGTTGCGATGCGCATCGACGCAGTGTTTTGCTGTGTTACTGCTGTTGTGATAAAGGGGAATGCGCCGGCTGATGTGCTGGCTATCTTTTCGGCCGACTGTTTTTGTGTCGTGTCTGGTATTCTTCGAAACGCTGAATCTGATAAAGGCAACTGGCAAAAAATGATTCGGCATTCACCGTTCTATGATGAAATACATATCAAACGCGTGCGCGCGGTACTCGCAATCGCGGTCTTCTCGTTGGGCGTTTGTTCGCGGTTAATCTGCCGATGACAACTGTTGCGGTCTTTGTTGCCGTGGTCGGGCGGTCTGGCGCCAGTGCTCGGCTGTGCGCGGTGAGCGGCTGGCGTGCAGGCGCTGGCTGTTCTGGGCGGTCTCGGTCCTCGACCGCTGTTCAGCAATCGGTAGTTAACGCCAGTTATCGGCGGTACGATCGTATTCTTTGTGAAACGCCATCGGTTCGACGAAACACGCACCGGTGTTCTAATTTACGATTTTGTTAACATTGCTGGCTCTTTCAACTCAAAAAACGGTGGTAAAAAGGTAAACAGGTCACTATGTTTCATGCTTCAGTGTCATCTTTCGGTGGCGGGAAGCGGTGGCGGGGAATACCGCTTTCGCTGCTGTTGATGACAACACCATGCGGTCTTAATGACCATCATGCTATCCGGTTCTTTCTTGATGATTCTTGACGGCACCACATATATTCCTGGTTCTGTCTGTTAAATGAGCCACTGTTGCGGCCCTATCTATCTAATCATAACATTACGAACGGGCTCTTTAAAATCCTGGCGTTTGCACAACTTTGTCGCCGTACCGATGTGTGATGAGCTATTGCGGTGAACAATGCTGGTATGACGCTGCTCTTTCGGATAAACGTTTTGGTCTCCGTCGAACGGTCGAAGAAAGGTCGAACAAAAACCTGCGGCGAAAACGAGCGTGGACGTGACGGTCGGGCGCCGCTGTGCTCGGTGGTCGCGGACCCCGATGAGCCCGACGGGCTGGCGGGAAGCCACTGAACAATCGGGGTCTGGCTGACCGGCGGAGTGGTCTGAGATCGGGACTGGACGAGCCATTCGTGCCGTAGCGGAGACGAGCAACCGGCTCGTGTTATCTGCCGGTCGGCGATCGGCTGTCAGTGTATTTTGGCACGGGGCATCAGCGTGCCAGGCTAAAACATTTCTTTGCTGAAGGCTGTTTGAATATTCGATGATGGTTGGTCGAGCTGGACGGAAGTTACATGTCGGAGCGACAATGCTGTCGGGAACGGTCAGATGGCAACCAAGATCCGACAGCGTGTCAGACAGGTGCCATACGAGCATGGTAACGTG